>Ga0182027_10001139_pt1 | contig 44647 bp, 35 predicted proteins | sample 712E1DmetaG_FD_121300 | JGI IMG/M metagenome (GOLD analysis project Ga0182027, IMG submission 121300) | Permafrost microbial communities from Stordalen Mire, Sweden - 712E1D metaG (Illumina Assembly) | ecosystem: Environmental > Terrestrial > Soil > Wetlands > Permafrost | place: Sweden...
CATTTTTGCGCCGCCGCCAAAGTTCTTCACCGTTGGCTGCGGAGGAGGGAACGACGGTCCTCCTCGCCACCGGTGAATAACTTTGGAGGGACTATAAGCGCGCGCGCCCTCGCGTGCGGTGTTTGGCGCCCTCGCCGAACACACCTTCTTTCTCCAAGCCTCGAACGTCCTCATTATCTCTGCAAACTGGTACCCCGCGTCAGGCAGCATGTGCAAGTCCATGAGCTGCCAGCGCCGGAAAATCTTGCGCCGCCGCCGTCCGATAATCTGGTGAAGGACACGCCTGATAATCCCGCTTAGGATAAGGACGATGTTTTGACAGTCGGCTGGCTTTGCGCTAATCTTTCACTATGCAGACAACGATCCAACTCGACGACGCCCTGCTCGCACAGGCCACCAAACTGGCCCGCGAGAAAGGCTGCGACCTGTCGCATCTCATTGAGGAGACGCTGCGCGATAAAATCGCGCCAGCCCCGCCGCCCGTTGCCCCGCAGCCATTCCTTCGCCTGACCACCGTGGGAGGCCAGGGTGTCCGCCCCGGAGTTGATCTGAATAACTCAGCCGCCTTGCTTGACCTGATGGAACAGGGTGCATGATCCTGCCCGATGTCAACGTGCTGGTCTATGCCCACCGCGAGGACGCCGTGGACCACGTGCGTTACCGGCAATGGCTGGAGGGAATCCTCCAAAGAGGCCAGCCCTACGGCATATGCGACCAGGTGTTGAGCGGTTTCCTCCGTGTCGTGACCCATCCGCGCGTATTCACGCCACCGAGTCAGATTCGTTCGGCGCTCGATTTCGTTCGGCAGATTCGCGAGCAGCCGAATTGCCGCGTGATTGCGCCCGGTTCCCGCCACTGGCAAATCTTCACCGGCCTGTGCCAATCACTCTCCGCCGCAGGCAATCTGGTTCCCGATGTCTGGTTCGCCGCACTGGCCATCGAGTCCGACTGCGAATGGATTACGACCGACCGCGACTACGAACGGTTTCCCGGCCTGCGCTGGCGTCACCCACTCACCGGAAGAGCCTCTGGATAAACCGCGAAGCATTTTCTTGCCGTTCACTCTGTCCGTCTCCTTAAATGCTTTTCCCGGTCACCCCACCCGGCCTTTCTGATTGGCACGTTGAAGTCCCCGCCCGTCCGCGCAATCAAAAGATCGGTTCGCGCCCGCGGTGCGCTTCCCTTTGTTGTTCCATTTCCCCATGAAGGTCGCCCCCGATTTTCCGACTTGCCCGGTTCGCTTCGCCCCGGCTAAAAGGGACTTCCCCCCTTGTGCGATCAGGCCGCGATTGGCGCAGCCCGATCAACTTAAAATCGGCAGGGCGAGACTCGGTCGAGCCGTGACTGGCATGGCGTGCAAGCAGGCGAACATAGGTGTTCTTTCGCCCGTGCGGAGCTTCAATCAGGGTTCGACAGAGTCTCACCCTACCGTAAAGAGGATGGCGCTCCCCATGCCTGCGCCCGGAACGCCTTCGGCACCTACCGGCGCAGTGGAGTTGGATTGATCAACCGCTTGCTGCGCTGCGTCTTCGCGTCTTCGCGCCTTTGCGTTGAAAATCTCCTGCCTTACTAAATGGATACGCATTAGCTCTAAATCCCACGGGGTCTGCGCGCCCCCTCCGCTCTCAGCGCCAATTCATGCTTCCCGCCAAGCTCTTTATTCTCAACCGCTTCCGCCTCGATTGAGTTGCATCGCCCCAACTTTTTTACCCCATCGTTTTCCTGCTTACTTGCCGCAACGGAACGCAAGGAACGCAAAAAAACAGGAGAGGAAAAGACGGGAGTTCTTTTGCGTTCTCTGCGTTCCTTCGTGGCTCAGACCGAACCTTCATGAATTGGCCCTGTTCTGCTCTGATCCTGTCATTTTTACGTTTGACGCCAGAATGGCCTGCCGTTACCCTCGGCAAACCATGAGCGCGATCAGCCCCAGCCGTTGCTCGCCGCCGGAATCTCAGATTTCCCGGCGAATCCTCCAAAAGCAATTCCCCGTCAACCAGATATGAAAACAACATGGCCCGTCATTCTGGTTTTGCTGCTCTTGGCCGCGCCGGCAGCGATGCAAGCCCAATACGCTTACAGCACAAACGCCGACGGGAGCGTCTATACTTACAGCACAAACGCTGACGGCAGTGCCAACATCGCCGGTTATTCCGGGCCTCCCTGGGTTGTGGCCATTCCAACCAACATCAACGGCCTGACGGTCACCGACATCGGAACCAACGCGTTCTACAACTGCACCAACTTGGCCAGCGTCACCATTCCCAGCAGCGTCACCAGCATTGGCGGGTTTGCCTTCAACCACTGCTCCAAGCTTACAAACGCCACGATCTCCAAAGGCGTCACCAGCATCGGGAGTTCTGCCTTCTCTCAATGCACCAGCCTGACCAGCGTCACCATTCCCGGCAGCGTCACCAACATCGGGGAGTGGGCGTTCGAGTTCTGCACCGCCTTGAAAAGCGTCATATTGGGCAACGGCGTCACCAGCATTGGAGTCTTTGCGTTCCTTTATTGCAACAACCTGACCAGCGTTACGATCCCCAATAGCGTGACCGGAATCGGAGACTTTGCGTTCTGTGACTGCACCAAGTTGACTGGAGTAACCATTCCGAACAGCGTAACCAGTATTGGACCTGGGCCGTTCTGCGGCTGCACCAGCTTGAGCGCGATAACGGTGGATACGCTGAACGCGTTCTTCTATAGCAGTGTGGATGGGGTCTTGTTCAACCAGGGCCAGACCATGCTCATCCAATGTCCGGGGGCCAAAGCCGGAAGTTACACAGTCCCCAACAGCGTCACCAACATCGGACAGAATGCGTTCGCTTTGTGCTTGAGCCTGACCAGCGTCACCATCGGCAACGGCGTCACCACAATCGGGTACGATGCGTTCAATGCCTGCTACGACCTGACCAACGTCACGATCGGCAACAGTGTCACCTTCATTGATGGCGTCGCGTTCAGTAGCTGTACTAAACTCACCAGCGTCTATTTCCAGGGCAACGCTCCCGCGGCTGTTTCGACGGTATTCCTTTCTGACACCAACGCGACGGTCTATTATTTGCCTGGCACCACCGGCTGGAGTTCCCCTTTTGCTGGTCGTCCGGCTGTGCTGTGGAATCCGCAGCCCCAAGCCAGCGGCGCGAACTTCGGCGTGCGGAGCAATCAGTTTGGGTTCAACATCACCGGCACAGCCAATATCCCCATTGTGGTGGAAGCCTGCACCAATCTGGCCAGCCCCGCTTGGATACCGTTGCAGATCCTCACCCTCACCAACGGTTCGTACTATTTCAGCGAACCCTTCCAGACGAACATCCCCGGCCGTTACTACCGCATCAGCTCGCCCTAACAGCCCGTTAAAAAAGGTTTCCGTTCCGCCGCTGGAGGGCACACGGCCATAAGCATTAACTTAGCGGAAATGGCTGGATTGTGGCGACAAAAACGATTTCCTTTTAATTTTTCTGACCCCATCTTTCTGACTTGCACTATGCCAATTACCAGAAACGGCTCAGTCCCGCATAATCGCATATTGTCCTTTTCTTCCCGCATCGCGCGGCAGGCTCGCCAGGGAAGCGGTCCACCTATCCAATTGCCGAACTGCCGGTGTGCTGTGAAGAAATGGATTTGTCACTCAGTGAGTGATGAATCCTCTTCGGTCATAAATCTCCGTAGTCAAGATATACACAGCGACGTAAATGAATGCGCATTACCAAATCGCGGGCCAACCGAAAGCGCCAGAGGGCTGGCGCACTCCAAAACGCTTCGCGCTTTGCAGGCGCAGCCAGAATTCGCGCCAGCGTCTTGGACTGCGGCTCGCACCGTTGGTGCGCTTCCCTCTGTTGTTCCATCTGTCCTCCGCCGCTTTCGCGCCCCATGCGCAATTACTTGTGACGCTGTGTATAGAATTGCCGGAACCAACGCAGATGGGTCTCTGAACATGAATTCGGCAGACAGTATCCGCCGAATCTGTGCGTGATCCAAACGCTCAGATCACTGCCCTTTGGCGGCGGCCAGCGGCTGGCTCATCAGCGCGATGTAGTCGGCCATGATGTGCCGCGTTTCCGTCAGAATCAGATCCCGCGCCGTCGGGTCTTCCGGGAGGGCGTCGGCGTCGGCCGGTTCGGCCTCGGCGTCGGCTTTAGGCTTGACTGCCGCAGGCTGCAATTCCGGCAGGGCGATATTTTTCAACGTCAGCTCATAGACTTTCCCGGTCACTTTCGGGCGGGCGGCGCGTTCCTTCTTTCTGGCCTCCATCCGCGCCTCGGTGGCGTGTTGTTCGGCCAGCCGCTCCGCTTCATTCATCGAAACGCTTTTGTCCGCCAGCGTCTTCCTATACTCATCTATGTCTTCCTGTAGATAGGCAAAATCCTTGTTCTTCTCCCGCCGTGCCAAGGAGCGTTTGCTCAACTCGGCCAGATACGGCTTGACCCGGTTGAGGTCCGGGGGGTCCGCGCTGCTGACCTCATCGGCCGGCAGCCAGTTGGGCTGCGAACTTTCCGAAAAATTCGCGTAATTCAACAGCGAGGGCAGCACGATGTCCGACGGCACCCCGTTGCTCTCGGTCGTCAGCCCGCTGGCGCGATAGAACTTCTTGATCGTCACGTGCAACGATCCAGGATCGGATGTCATCGGCATGCGCTCTTCCTTCATAAACGGCGACAGCGGTTGCACCGTCTGCACCGTTCCCTTGCCGAACGTCGTCTTGTCGCCCACGATCACCGCCCGCCCGTAATCCTGCAAGGCGCCGGCCAGAATCTCCGAGGCCGACGCGCTCAGCCGGCTGGTCAGCACAATCAGCGGCCCGTCGTAGAGCGGCGAGGCGGCGGGAGAGGAATCCACCATGATGACCCCTTCCGGCCCGGGCGCTTTGGTCTGCACCACCGGGCCTTTGCCGATGAACAAGCCGGTCAGGCGGATGGCTTCTTCCAGATACCCGCCGCCGTTGGCCCGCAAATCCAGGATGATGCCGCCGACCTTTTCCTGTTTCAGCCGGCCGATCAGTTTGGCCACGTCGGTCGTCACGCTTTTGTGCTCATGCGCCGCCCCGGCTGCGGGGCCGGACTCCCCCGCGCTCGCCAATTCCGGCGCGCCCGTGTCCATGTCCGCATAAAACGAAGGCACCTCAATCACCCCGATCCCGCCGGGCGTCCCGAACAGTTGCGCTTTGGACTCCTTGTCCACCAGTTTAACCTTGTCCCGCACCAGCGTGACGATTCTCTGGCGGGCGGACGCATCCGTTGGATTGGCCCGTTCAATCGTCAGCGTCACCGGCGTGTCTTTGGGTCCCCGGATCATGTCCACCACTTCCTGGAGCGGCATGCCTTCCACCTCCACCGCCTCCTGGTCCTTTTGCGCCACGGCGACAATGGTATCGTGATTGGTGATCTGCCCGGATTTCCAGGCCGGGCCGTCGGGGATCAATTCCTCAATTTCGCACTTGTCGGACTCCGTCTTGTGCAGCACCGCGCCGATGCCCACCAGCGAGAGCTTCATCTGAATGGCAAAGTTCTCCGCCTGGGCGCGCCCGAAATAGTCCGAGTGCGGATCATACGCGCGCGCCAGCGATGTCAAGTACAATTCAAGCACGTGCCCGTCGTTCGTCAGCTCGTTGTAATTCTTCAGATATTGCCGGTAGCGCTTCGCCAGGTCCCGGCTGATTTTCCCCGTGTCTTTCCGCTCCAACTGGATCACCCCCTCGTACTTCTTCGCCTCTGCCCGCCCGGGGACCTCCTTGTTTGTCTCACCCGCTACCTCCGGCGCGCGCTCAAAGCGGATGCTGCCCAGCGCCGTCCCATCCCCGGCGTAAAAATGGTTCGTGATTTTCAGCGGGTTCTCTCCGGCCAGGCTCTGGAGATGCACAACCGCGTTGGAGGCGTTGCCCGACGGTTCCAGCCAGCCGAACCGCCGCCCCTCCTGATCCAGAAATTCCTTGGGAAGAAAATCGAAGCCGGACGAATTGGTGTCCTTCCGGGTCAAGGAAATCAGCCCATTACTCGCCCCCTCCAAGGTGACCGGCCCGGAAAAGACCGTTTTCGCCTTCAGTTTCTCGTCCAGGTAATCGTAGCGCACTTCCTCTGCCCAGAGGTTGGTGGCCTCCTCCAGGTCCTTGGGATTGGCCAGGGTGTGGCGGTCCGGGGTGAAACGGTCATGCCCGGTGAACTCAAACGGGCTATTTCGGGATATTTCGGGATATTTCGGCGTGCTGATACGCTCCTCCCCGGCGAATTCAAACTGTCCCGTGCGCAACAGATTGGTTTCATAAGCCGTGCGTTCGCGGGTGCGCTCCAGGAAACGGGAAAAAATCGCGTATGCCGGGCTGATGTCGCGTTTGCGCAACGTCAAAACCTGCAGGTTGGTGCGATAGACCTCAAACTGCTTGAGGTCCGACTGCAAAAAGAAAAGGTGGCTGTAGTCCAGCGTTTCGAGGTAACGATCCAGGAATTTGCTGGAAATCTCCGCGTCGAACGGATGCTGCGAGAATTGCCACATCTGGACCAAATCCGCCGTCACCTTGGCGATATTGGCGTCGGTCTGATCGCGCGTGGGGGCGGGGGTTTCCTGGGCGCCGGCGGCTGGGGCGGCCGGGACGGCGGCTGGCTCAGCCGGCTGGGCGTGGGCTGCGGGTGAAAAAAACGCGGCCAGCGGCAGCAGCGCCAGCCGGCAGCAATACAAAAATGGCAATCTCATGCAATTATCAGCGCGCTCGGCATCGCTGGGCGACGGAGGAATCCCAAAAGCAAGGCCTTACAAAACTCGCAGTTTTCCGGCCCTCCTTCGCCCCGGTGTTGCGCAAACTTTCTCAAATAATGAGTAAAATAGCAGGTACCGCGAACTTTGCCAGCGTTGAATTGCAGTTTCTGCCTTCGACGTGCTCCGTCGGCGCGTCCGAAATTTCCGACTGAATTTTGCTGCGTTTCGGCGGCAGATCAGCGATGCTGCGCTCCCACTGGAAGTATGCGACTGATCGGACGTTTAAACACGGAATCCAACGCCAAGACCTTTGGCGACTATTTGACGTCGTTGGACATCCGCAATTCCGTGGAGTCCGAGCCGGATGGCGAATGGGCGGTCTGGGTTTTTTCGGAGGATCAACTGCAGGCCAGCCACGAGGCGCTGGCGGGTTATCTCCAGAACCCCAACGATTTGAAGTTTCAGCGCGCTTCGGAAAAGGCCGGTTCGCTGCGGAAACTCGAACAGAAGGAGAAAAGCGAATTTGCCAGACGCGTCGTGACAGGGGACGCGCTCTGGCCCGGCCTCGCCCTGGGGCCGCTTTCGATGGCTTTGATCGGGGTCTGTGTGCTCGTCGGCTTGCTCGGTCTTCCGCCAGCCTCGCCTTATCTGTGGATGAGCGTGGAAGCACCATCTCTGCCGGAAGTCCGGCACGGGGAAGTCTGGCGGCTCCTCACCCCGATCTTCATTCACATGGGCATGTTCCATTTGCTGTTCAATATGCTTTGGCTGAAGGACCTTGGCTCGATGATCGAGGCCCGGCAGGGCACCCTCAAGTTGCTTCTTCTGGTTGTGGTCGTCGGGGTTGGCTCGAATCTGGGACAGGACATCATCGCCGGACCGGAGTTTGGCGGGATGTCTGGCGTTCTTTACGGTCTGTTCGGCTTCATCTGGATGCGCGGCAGATTCGATCCCGCTTCCGGGCTGCGTCTCAATCAGGTGGACATCGTGATGATGGTGGGGTGGTTTTTCCTCTGCCTGTTCCATTTTATTCCGCACGCCGCCAATGGCGCGCACGGCGTCGGGCTGGTGATGGGCATGATTTGGGGCGCTGTCCCCCCGCTGGCAAAAAAACTTCGGTAGTGCCTTCCTTTGAAATGGGTAGAACACCCCATAGCGCCTGGCGGGGTTCTTCGGTTATCCTCCTGTATTGTGACCGTTCAAGGAAGGCTGCGGCATTTTTAACCCGACAGCCCAGTGAACCAGAAACAAACAAAACAATAATGAAAGCAATCCAACTCATCCGCAACCTCTTCACCCTTTCCGCCGTCGTCGGATTTATCACCGGCTGTGCCTCGGATAACTACAAAAGAAGTGCCAACACGGCGGCGACGCTCACCCAGTCCGCCCGCATGATTACCAAAGGCAATACGCTCATTGATGAAAGCCTGGCCGATTTGAACGACTTGGTTTCCAATCCCTATCCCGACCTGCGCAAACAGTTCAAGACGTTCAATAATGCCGTGGACGAACTCGGTGTATCGGCCCAGGATATCGCCAGCAAAGCCGAAGAAATGAAATCCCAAGGTGCGGATTACTTTGCCAGATGGGACAAAGAATCGGCCCAGATTCAGAACGAGGATATCCGCAGCCGCAGCGAAACCCGCAGGAACGAAGTCGCGTCGCGCTTCGACCGCATCAGCCAGCAATACGACCAATCCAGAACCGCCTTTCAGCCCTTCATGTCTGACCTGCGCGACGTGCAGAAGTTTCTTTCCACCGACCTGACCGCCGGGGGTCTGGCCGCGATCAAAGATACCGCCGCCAAAGCGACCCAGGACGCGGTGCCGCTCAAGCAATCCCTTGCCAGGTTGTCCGACGAATTCAAAAGTCTGGGTCTTTCGATGTCGCCAGCCACCGAATCCAAGTAGTCGCGCCCTTATCGCGATCAGTCCTTGCGCTGTGCGCAATCAAAAAGCGGCCTTCGCTTTCCGAAGGCCGCTTTGCCTTTTCTGGGTGGCAGCCAACGCGGCGCAAAGGGGTCGTAAAATGGTTTACTTGCTGTCGGGGGATAATCCCGTTAAATTAGCCATATCTTATATCTATGAACGATCCGTTCCGAACCGAGAGCGACTCCATGGGCCCCATGCAAATTCCCGCCGGCGCTTATTATGGCGCGCAAACCGCCCGCGCCATGGAGAATTTTCCCATCAGCAACCTGCGTTTTCCGCGCTCCTTCATCCACGCCCTGGGCTTGATCAAGAAGCACGCCGCCCTGACCAATGAGGAGTTGGGCGGGTTGAAGCCGGAGATCGCCGGCGCCATTGTCCGGGCGGCCCAGGAGGTCGCCGATGGAAAGTGGGACGCCGAATTTGTCCTGGACATTTTCCAGACCGGCTCCGGCACCTCCACCAACATGAACGCCAATGAGGTCATCGCCAATCGCGCCATTGAATTGCTCGGCGGCAAACGCGGGGAGAAGCTGGTTCATCCCAACGACCACGTCAACCGCGGCCAATCCAGCAATGACGTGATTCCAACGGCCATGCACCTCGCGGCGCTGGAGGGATTGGAACGCCGGCTGATCCCGGCCTTGAGCGCGTTGCAGGAGGCGTTGCGGCACAAGGCGGAGGAATTTCACGATGTCCTCAAAATTGGCCGCACCCATTTGCAGGACGCCACTCCTATCCGGCTCGGCCAGGAATTCGGCGGCTACGCCAGCCAGGTCCAGCATGGCGTGGCGCGCTTGCGCGCTGCGGAGAAAAGTCTGGGCGAACTGGCCCTGGGCGGCACCGCCGTCGGCACGGGCATCAACACTCATGCCGAGTTTGCGCGGCGCACCATTGCCCGGCTGGCCGCCGAGATGAAGCTGCCTTTGCGCGAAGCGGACGATCACTTCGAGGCGCAGGGCGGACGCGACGCGGTGGTGGAAACCAGCGGCATGCTCAAGACGGTGGCCGTGAGTCTGATCAAGATCGCCAACGACATCCGGCTGCTCGGCTCCGGGCCGCGCCTGGGGCTGGGAGAATTGAAACTGCCCGCCACGCAGCCCGGTTCGTCCATCATGCCCGGCAAGGTCAACCCGGTCATGTGCGAGATGGTCTTGCAAGTTTGCGCCCAAGTGCTGGGCAACGACGCCGCCATCACCTTCAGCGGCAGTTTTGGCAACTTCGAACTCAATGTCATGATGCCGGTCATGGCCCACAATCTTTTGCAGGCCATTGAACTGCTGGCCAGCGCCAGCGCCGTTTTTGCGCGCCGTTGCGTGGCCGGTTTGGAAGTGGATCGGGACAAATGCCGGAACAACCTCGAACTGAGCCTTTCCAACTGCACCATTCTGGCCCCGGTCATCGGCTACGATAAGGCGGCGAAAATCGCCAAAACCGCCTTCGAAACCAATCGCACCATCCGCCAAGTCGCCCTGGAAATTTCCGGCCTGGACAAGGCCCGGCTGGATGATTTGCTCGACCCGGCCAAACAAACCGAACCCGGCGGCGCCTGACGATCCCGGTTGTCGCCCTCTCCCCACTGATGGACGATTCGCCGAACCAACGTCCCGCGGCCCGGGAGCAGCGAAACCGGCGGAATTTGCTCGAAATGACGCCCCCGCCCGCTCCACGCTGGTCCTGACGAATGAAAAAACTCGATCAAGAAAAGGCCCTGGCTTGCGCGATCCGGGCCGCGCGCCAGGCCGGCCGCCTGATGCGCCACAATCAGAGCCTCATCAAAAAGATCAACTCGCAATCCCGCTACGACATCAAGCTGGACCTCGATGTCCGCTGCCAGAAAGTCATTGAGACCATCCTCCTTGGCTCTTTTCCTGGTTCGGGCGTGCTGGGGGAGGAAGGCTGCGTCGGGGTGGCGGAGCCGGATTGCCGCTGGGTGGTGGACCCGATTGACGGCACGGTCAACTTCACTTACGGCGTCCCTCACGCCTGCGTCTCCATCGCCCTGCAAGAGCGCCGCCCGGGGGCAGGGGAGTACTCCACGGTCGTGGGCGTGGTTTATGATCCGTTTTGTGACGAGCTTTTTACCGCCGCGCGCGGCGCGCCCGCCATGCTCAACGGAAAAATAATCCGCGTGAGCAAGAGAAACAAATTGGACGAAGCCATCGTGGCCATCGGTTTTGCCAAAGACCCGGAGAGTTTGCGGGAAAACCTGCCGGTCTTCAATGCCCTGGTGCGGCGCGTCCTCAAAATCCGCATGATGGGTTCCGCCGCGCTTTCTCTTTCCTACGTGGCCAGCGGGCGTTTTGATGTTTATCTGGAATCCGGCATCCGGATTTGGGACATCGCTGCGGCTGGTTTCATCCTGGAGCGCGCCGGCGGCGACTTCTGGCATCAACCCATTGCGGGCCGGCACAGATACCAGATGCTGGCCAACAACGGTTTGCTCCGCCAAAAAGTCCGCCGCATCGCCCGCGCCGCACAGCGGGGATAGGGGTTGGATGAGGGAGAAAGAAGTTTTCCATCCTCCATCCCCGCCTTATCTGCCCGTCTTGGGTTTCAACTTGATGCTGACCTCCACCGCGGTGTTCGTGGGCGGCAGGCTGTTGGTGTTGGCCAGCCAGATGGTGTCGTTGTCATGGCCTGGCCCCTCATTGTTGACGAGGGCCGCGGGATCCGTCACCAGGGAAACGATCGAGCCGTCCATTTCCGCCAGGAACAGCCCGCCGGCCACGCGCGAACCGGTATAGACCCAGTCCTCCGCCCGCATCACCGATTTTTGTTCGGTGTTGAAAATCAGTTCCCCGGCTGCCTTGCGCGTTTCCCGCCCGTTGACGTTCCAAGATAATTCGATGGAAACCTCTTCGCCCGGAAGCCGCTCCTTGGAAGGATGGGAAATGAACCCTCCCGCGCTGACCGGCGGGCCGCCGGCGGCGGCGGCGGCGCCCGCGTTCGTGTCAAGCAGAAGCATGGCCAGGTGGATGCGAAACGGTTCGGTGTCCGTCTTGAGGATGCTCTCGTGGGTCTTGCCCCGGCTCGTGACCAGAAAGTATTCCATCGGGCCTTGATCCAGGTTCAAGCGCGCGGGGAAGCTCACCGTCCGATGCTCCTTGTCTATCCGCACGTCGCCCAACTCCAACACGCCCGGACTGATCTCCCGGATGGGCGGATTGGTTTTCATCGCCCGATCCACCTCCGCCCCGGCGTCGCGCGCGGAGGCGGGCGCGTTGGTGTCCGGCGGATGAAGCGGCGGCGGCTGTCCGCACAAGACCAGGCTGCCCGCCGCCAGCGCCAGCGCGACCTTTGATATGCTGGAATATTCCGTCGCCATCCCGCGCATCAAAACACGATTCACGCGGGAATGACCAGTCAAATTCGCATTGCACACAGGGCGGACGCATTTCCATTCCACCGCGATTTCCGGAGAAAAGGAAAGTCCTTTGCCTGATCCGTTACTTTGCCTGATACGGTTTCCAAACTCATTCAACCGGCGGCCTGGAGCGTCCTTCTCCCTTGACCAATGATTGTTTTGCGATTTTCAAGCGATCAGAAAATAAGCACACCCGCATTGACGCTCCTCAATGCGGGTGTGTTTATTTTAGAAACGCAGGCGGATATGTCGAGAAAAAATTGGGGGACGGCAAAAATTAGCGGCAGAATACAGGGAATTTTTGACACTGGGAATTTTTGGATCAGGGAATTTTTGAATGTCGGGGAATTTTTGAATTGCCCTGCAAGGCTTGGGCGATAGCATGTCGCTCTTATGAGACTGGTGTTCCACCTCAGCCAAATCCGCCGCCGCCCGGCGCCGCTTGCGGCAAAAGCCGCCTCCGCGGCCCGCGCTCACGCGGAACTTCGCCAATGACTCAATCGCTGGAACAACAGCTTGATAGTTTCGATCCCGCGGAGCGCCGGCGCGCGCTGGCCGCTCTGTGGCGCCAGGTTCAGGATGGGAAGATCCGGCTGCCGGAGGCGGGATCCGACGTGAACCTCCATGCCCACACTTTCTTCTCCTACAACGCCTGCGGCTATTCCCCGTCAAAATTTGCCTGGCTGGCGCGCAAGGCCGGATTGGCCGTCGCGGGGATTGTGGATTTTGATGTGCTGGATGCGTTGGAAGAATTTCTCGCGGCCGGCCGACTCGTCGGCCTGAAAACATGCGTCAGCCTGGAATCGCGCGCGTTCGTGCCGGAATTTGCCACGCGCGTCATCAACTCGCCCGGCGAGCCGGGCATCGCCTATCACATGGGAGTGGGTTTCACCAGCGCGGCATCGCATCCGTTCCTGGCCGGGATGCGCGCCGCCGCCGCCCAGCGGACGCGCGACCTCCTCGCCCGCGTCAACTTTTTTATGCGGCCGGTCGAGTTGGACTATGAAAAGGATGTGGTCCCGCTGACCCCCAACGGCAACGCAACCGAGCGCCACGTCTGCGAAGCTTTCGAAGGCAAGGCCGCCCAGGTCTTCCCTGACCCCGCCCAGCGCGCCGCTTTCTGGAAGGACAAACTCGGCGAGGCCCCGCCCGCCGGCGCGAAACTCCAGAATCTCCTTCGCGCCAGGACGATGAAGAAAGGCGGCGCCGGCTACGTGCAGCCGGGCAAAGGCTCCTTTCCGCTCCTGGCCGACATGAACCGGTTCGTTTTGGAGTCGGGCGCGATTCCGACGTATGCGTGGCTGGACGGCACCTCTGACGCCGAGCAGCGCATCGAGGAGTTTTTCCAGGTCGGCATGGCCTCGGGCGCGGCGGCGGTGAACATCATCCCGGACCGCAACTACACTCCCGGCGTCAAAGACCAGAAGCTGCGCAACCTCTACGACATTGTCGCCCTGGCGGAGAAGCACTACTTCCCCATCCTGGCCGGCACGGAGATGAATTCGCCGGGCAACAAGTTCGTGGATTCGTTTGAGACGGACGAACTCAAGCCGCTAGCGCCGGTGTTCCTGCGCGGCGCCCATCTTTTTTATGCGCACTCGGTCTTGCAGCGCCAGAGCGGGATGGGCTATCTAAGCCCCTGGGCCGCGAAAACCTTTGCGACGGTCCCTGCCAAGAACGAGTTTTTCGAGAAACTGGGACGCGAGCTCAAGCCGGAGAAAGAGGATCAGTTGCGCGGCTTGACCGCCGGCCTTGCGCCCGCCCAAATTTTTGCCAGGATTCACTGAGGAAAACTTATGCCTGCCTCCACCATTCCACAGCAACAGCGGGCGGTGCAGTTGGTTGGACCCGACCAATTGCGAATCAACGAAAACAAGGCTGTCTTTGAACCGGGGCCTCACCAGGTGCTGGGCCGGGTCGAAGTCGTGGGCCTGTGCTTCTCCGACCTCAAGCTGCTCAAACAGTTTTCCGGTCACGTCCGCAAATCGTCCATCACCGCCGGCATTGATCAGGACCTTCTGCGCGAAATGCCACATTATGTGCCCGGCGACAAACCCACGGTGCCCGGCCATGAGACGGTCGTCCGCATTGTCAAGGTGGGCGGCAAAGTCACGCGCCACAAAGTCGGCGAGCGCTACCTGGTGCAAACCGATTACCGCTGGCTGCCCACCGCCCATTCCAACTCCGCCTTCGGCTACAATTTCGAGGGCGCGCTCCAGGAGTTTGTGCTGCTCGATGAACGCGTCATCACCGCGCCCGAAGGCGAATCCATGCTCATTCCCGTGCCCGAAGATTTGTCGGCCTCGGCCCTCGCCCTGGTGGAGCCGTGGGCCTGCGTCGAGGATTCCTACGTCGAGAAACAGCGGCAAACCCTCAAGAACGGCGGCCAGTTGCTCGTGGCCGGCGAGACGCTCGTGGACAAAAGCCGGGTCTGGCATCTGCCCGGCAAACCCAAAGCCACCACCTTCGCCAGCGTCGGCCAAATCGGCGAGCTGAAGAACGCCGCTTACGACGACGTCATCTACTTCGGCTCCAATCCCGCGACCGTGGAAAAACTTTTCCCCAAAGTCGCCGCCGGCGGCTTGTTCAACCTCGTGCAAAACGGCGGCAAATTTGGCCGCGCGGTGGTGTCGCAAGTTGGCCGCGTTCACTACGGCGGCATTCGTCTCATCGGCACCACGCGCGCCGACCCCGCCGCGGCGATGGCGGCCATTCCCCCCACGGCGGAAATTCGCGCGCATGACAAAATTAATATCATCGGAGCGGCCGGCCCGATGGGCACCATGCACGTCATCCGCGACCTCTGCCAGGGCGTGGCCGGAGTGACGGTCTTTGCCGGCGACCTGAGCGACGAACGTTTGGCCGTGCTGCAAAAACTGGCCGGGCCATTGGCCGCCAAAAACAACCTCGCCCTGCGTCCCTACAATCCTTCCAAGGACAAACTCCCGGACCAGTTCAATTACATCGTGCTCATGGCGCCGGTGCCCGCGCTCGCCGCCCAAGCCGTCCAGGACGCCGCGCCCGGAGCCATCATCAACATCTTCGCCGGCATCCCCGCCGACAAGACCGCGGACCTGGATCTGGACGCCTACATCGAAAAACAACTTTACTTCATCGGCACCAGCGGCTCGACCCTCGACGACATGAAGCTGGTGCTGGCCAAAGTCGTTTCCCGCCGGCTCGACACCAATCTCTCCGTCGCCGCTGTGTCCGGGCTGGATGGGGCGATTGACGGCATCCGGGCGGTGGAAAAGAACCTGATGCCCGGCAAAATCATCGTCTATCCCTCCTGCCGCGGCCTCCAGCTCACGGCCTTGACTCAACTGGGCGGCGAACCCCCGCTGACCAACGGCCAGTGGAACAAACAAGCCGAAGAAGCCTTGGTAAAAAAGTTCTCGAAAACATGACCGCAAATCTCCAGGACAAATCAGCCATCGTCACCGGCGGCGCCCAAGGGCTGGGCCAAGCCATCTCCCACCGCCTGGCCCGCGAGGGTTGCCGCGTGCTCATTGCCGACGTCAACGAGAAAGGCGTCACGGAATCCGCCGCCGCCATCGCCAAGGAAACCGGACGCAACGTCCTGGGCGTGAAAGTGGACGTGACGCAAGAAGCGGACGTGAAGATGCTCTTTGACCGAGCAGCGCGCGAGTTTGGCCGCGTGGACATCGTCGTGGCCAACGCCGGCATCCTCATCGCCGAACCAATTGCCGACGCCGACGCCGAGAAATGGCGGGCGGTGATGAACGTCAATCTTTTCGGCTACTTCCTCGTGACCAAGCACGCCTGCCGTCTCATGAAGAGCCAGCGGAGCGGCTCGATCATCAACATCAATTCCAAGTCCGGCAAGAAAGGCAGCGCCGCCAACTCCGCTTACTCCGCGAGCAAGTTTGGCGGCATCGGCCACACCCAGAGCGTGGCCCTGGAAATGGCCCCGTTCCATGTCCGCTGCAACGCCATCTGCCCCGGAAATCTACTGGACTCCCCTCTTTGGACGCATCCCGAAAAAGGCCTCTTCGCCCAATACCTTCGCGCCGGCAAAGTCCCCGGCGCCAACAGCGTCGAGGACGTCCGCCGGGCCTACACAGATCAGGTGCCCATGAAGCGAGGCTGCACCTACGAGGACGTCTGCAACGCCGTCGTCTTCCTTGCCTCCGACCAATCCTCCTACATCACCGGCATCGCGTTGAGCGTGACCGGCGGCCAGGAAATGAACTGACCCCTATGCAGAATCCAATACTCCAAGACCTCCTCACTCTTTCCCGCGAAATCGGCCGGGAAGATCGCGGCCTGGCCATCCTCGGTGAAGGCAACACCTCGGCGGCGCTCGACGGCAAAACCTTCCTCGTCAAAGCCAGCGGCACCTGCATGGCCACGCTCCAAGAAGACGACGTGGTCGAATGCCGTCTCTCCGTCCTGCTGCCGATGCTGGAAAGGGAAAGCCTGACCGATCAGCAAGTGGACGACACCCTCCTGGCCTCCCGGGTGGATGCCAAGGCCAAAAAGCCCTCCGTCGAAGCCGTCCTCCACGCCTGGATTCTTTCCCTGCCCGGCGTCAAATTTGTCGGCCACGCCCACGCCACCAGTGTCAACCAGATTCTCTGCTCGCCGCGGGCGCGGGATTTTTCCCAGAAGCGGATGTTTCCCGATGAAATCGTCTGTTGTGGCCCCGACTCGGTCTTCGTGCCTTACACCGATCCCGGACTGAAACTGGCGCAGACCCTTCGCCGCGAGACCGAGGCGTTTATCCAGAAGCATCAGCGCCAGCCCCGGGTCATCCTGATGCAGAACCACGGCATCATCACCCTCGGCGGCACCTGGCAATCCGTTCTCTCCGCCATGCTCATGGCCGAGAAAGCGGCGAAGATATTTGTTGGCGCCGCCTCCATTGGCGGCCCGGTCTTTTTCTCGGATGAAAACATCGCCCGCATCGCCGGCCGCCCGGACGAAGCCTACCGTCAACGCGCCTTGAAGATGTGAGTCCGCTGGCTGGCAAAAGCGCGATCCTCACCGGCGCCAGCCGTGGCATCGGGCTTGGTTCACTTTTATGTCGGCTTCGGATGGAGAAGAACGTAACATTGCGGTTGCATGAAGCGGCAGCGCAAGCGCCCAGCCAACGAATCGGCCGAACCGCGTGCCTTGTCTTGCGGGAAACCAGGCGTGGATGATGGTGAGAACGTAAAGGAGAGCCAGGGCATTCTGGAATTTCTGCCGTCCTGGTGGCGTCGCGATTGGCTGCTTGGGTTCTTCCTGGTGGTCCTGACCATCATTGCCTATCAGCCGGCCTGGCATGGCGGATTAATCTGGGACGATGACGGGCACATAACCGCGCCGAGACTTCGTTCGCTCAACGGTCTGGCCCGCATTTGGACGCAGCCTGGGGCTACCCAGCAGTACTATCCATTGGTTCACAGTGTTTTTTGGGCGGAGCACAAGCTTTGGGGCGAGGCGACGACGGGTTATCATTGCCTGAACATTCTGCTCCATGCTTTTTCGGCGCTGTTGCTGGTAAAGATATTGCGGCAACTGAATATCCCAGGAGCCTGGCTGGCGGCAGCACTCTTTGCCCTGCATCCGGTTGAGGTCGAATCGGTGGCTTGGATTTCGGAACTCAAGAACACCTTGTCGGCTGTATTCTATCTGAGTGCGGCGCTGACCTATCTGGGATTTGATCGAAACCGAAACTGGCCAAATTATGCCATTGCTTTGGGACTGTTCCTGCTGGGGTTGATGTCCAAAACCGCCATTGCCACCTTGCCCGCGGCCTTGCTGGTGGTTTTTTGGTGGCAACGGGGGAAGGTATCCTGGAAGCGGGACGTGCCGCCGCTGATTCCATTTTTCCTCGCGGGGATTGGAGCCGGATTGTTCACCGCATGGATGGAACGGACGTTCATCGGCGCGGAAGGTTCGGAGTTTAATTTCTCCATCGTCCAACGGTTTCTCATTGCCGGGCGCGCCATTTGGTTTTACCTGGGCAAACTTTTCTGGCCGGTGGATTTGGCCTTTATGTATCCCCGCTGGAATGTCAGCCAGACGGCCGGGTGGCAATACCTGTTTCCGGCGGCCGCGTTGCTATTGTTGACTGTGTTGGTCTGGCAGCGGTGGCGCGGGCCGCTGGCAGGGCTGCTCTTCTTCGTCGGGACACTGTTCCCGGCTTTGGGCTTTTTCAATGTGTATCCGTTCCGCTTTTCGTTCGTGGCGGATCACTTCCAGTATCTGGCCAGTCTCGGCCCTTTGACATTGGCTGCGGCGGGAATCACCGCCGGGCTGGGTTTTTTTCGCAAAGGAAGACCATTGCTGGAAGCGATGTTGTGCGCAACGCTGTTGTTGGTTCTTGGAACCTTGACGTGGAAGCAATGCCGGATGTACGCCAACGCCGAAACGCTCTGGCAAACCACCCTGCCACTCAATCCCAATTCCTCGATGGTCCACAACAGCCTTGGCAGTGTCTTTTTCCAACAGGGACGGCTGAGTGACGCGATCTCGCAATTCCAAGAGGCGCTGGAAATCAAACCGGATTCCGCCGACGCGCACAACAATCTTGGCACCTGCCTTTTCTTTCAGGGAAGGATGAACGAAGCGATCACGCACTATCAAAAGGCCGTGGAAATCAAGCCGGACTTCGCACATGCCCACAGGAATCTTGGCCTCGCCTTTTGCCGGCAGGGGCGAATGGAGGAAGGGATTTCGCAATGCCAAAAGGCGCTGGAAATCAAACCCGCCGATCCTGAGCTCCAGAATGATCTGGCCTGGCTCCTGGCCACCGGTCCGGACGGGGCGCTGCGCGACGGCAACAGGGCGGTGGAACTGGCCCGGCAGGCCAATGCACTGACCGGCGGAGATAATCCGATCTTTCTCCACACTCTTGCCGCTGGCTTTGCCGAAACCGGGCGGTTTACCGAAGCGATGGAAACGGCGCAACGCGCCTTGCGCCTGGCCGAGGCGCAATCCAAAACCAAGCTGGCCATGCAACTTAAATTGGAGATGAAACTCTACCAGGCCGGCAGCCCATACCATATCCCCGCACAAACACAGTCACAGCTTCGCTCGGAAGGAAACTGACATGGGGTCCACGGCTATTTCATCTGGGAAGGGAGGAGGAAAGCAGGGCGGGGCTTCCGCGAGAAATGACTGAACATTGGCGATCTGCTTTTTTAGAACTGCGGCATGGAAAAGCAATTTTCTGCCGCAGAAACAGATTTTTTGAGGAAGGTCACTGTCCGCCTTTTGCGCGAGGAGGAGCGGGGCGAGTTCGACTACCGGTTGGAGCGAGAGCATTATTTGCGCAGCGCCGTTCTGGCCGGGCAGACGCTGCGGTATGTGGCTGAGGTCGATGGCCAATGGGTCGCGCTGCTCTGTTTTTCGGCGGCGGCGCTGCACCTCAAAGCGCGCGATGAGGATTGGATCGGCTGGACGCCGCGCCAGCGAGCGCGGCGGCTGCTCTTTGTGGTGTGCAACAGCCGGCTGCTCCTGCTGCCGGAGCGCCAGCGCTATCCCAACTTGGGATCGCGGGTGTTGGGACTGTGTTTGCGGCGCCTGAGCCAGGACTGGCAGGCGCAGTGGGGGCATCCGGTGCTGGTGGTGGAAAGTTTCGTGGACGAAAGCCAGTATCGCGGCACCTGCTATCGGGCCAGCGGGTTTGAAGCGGTTGGTTTTACGCAGGGTTACGGGCGTTCGAGCCGGGACTTTTATCAGGAACATGGGCAGCCCAAGCAATTGTATCTGCGGGAACTGCGGCCCCGGGCGCGGGCGCTGCTGCGGCGCAGCAGGCTGCCGCAGGAATTGATGGCGTCTGAGGAAAAGGTCTGCGGTCCCTGCAGCCTGCGGGCGCTGGAACTGGAATCGCTGGGGGGCGTTTTTGCGGTGCTCCAAGACCAGCGCACCGGCCACGGTCTGCGCCACCGGCAGAGGTCTGTCTTGGCGTGCGCGGCGCTGGCCACGCTGATGGGAGCCAGCGGTTATCAAGCCTTCGAGGATACGTGCAGCAAATTGACGCAACGACAACTGCGGGCCTTGGGCTGCGCCCGGCGCGAGAACGGCGACTACTATGCTCCCAGCGATTCGACCTTTTTTAGAGTCATCAACAAGGTCGACGCGGCGCACTTTGAGCAGATCGTCGGCGCCTGGCTCTTGGAGCAGGAGATTTCAGCGGTGGCCCGCTTAGCCGTGGACGGCAAAGGTGCTGCGCGGTAGCGGACGGGGCGACGGCAAGCCGCTACAGCTTCTCTCGGCGGTGAGCCATCGTCTGCGTTTGACGCTGGCGCAAGTGCCGATTGAGGAAAAGAGCAACGAGATACCGGCGCTCAAACCGCTCTTGCAGTCGCTGCCCAACTTGGCTGGCAGCCTCATCACCGGGGACGCCCTCCACTATCAACAGGAGAGCTCTCGATTCGTCACCCAGGAACTGGGGGCCGATTATCTCTGGGGCCTCAAAGGCAACCAGAGCGGGGTGCTGGAAAAAGCCGAGCGGCTGCTGGCCCGCCATTCTTTTTTTCCCTCAGGAAAAGGAGACGCCCTGGGAAAAAGGGCGCCATCGGCTGGAGCGGCGGCGGATCGCCCGCGCGGCCGTCAGCCCGGAAGAGATCGGACGGTGCGGCTGCTGGCAGGTTTTAGCCATTGAGCGTCGCGTCATCGATCTCAAGGACCAATCCGATCATTGAGAGGTTGGCTGCTACGCCACCAGCGCCCACCAGCAACAGTTCAGCGACGACCAACTGCTGCAAATCGTCCGCGACCATTGGGCGGCGATTGAAAATGGTTCGCACCTGCGACGCGATGTCACGTTCCACGAAGACGAGTGCCAAGTCTCAGAACGCGGAGCGGCTCAGGTTCTGGCGACGCTGCGCAACCTCGCTCTGGGCCTTTTTGAATTGGAGAGGGAGCGCGGCCGCACCCAGACCAAGCAGTTCAAATCTTGGTGCCGCAAAATGACCGCTTCCGCCGCACTTAAGCTCGTTTCCAGTGGTTAATTTTATGAAGGTGCAAACCGCCCTGCCGCAAGCCTCCCGCTCTCTGGAGCCGGGCCATTTTCCGACCGGCCCTCCGTCGGCCCGCGCTCTTCTGCGGAGCCGAGGAGGGCTTCGCGGCGCCGGAGGGCCTTTGCCAGAACCCCGGCGCGCCGCGGACTTCCTCAGCGTGAACCAAACCGCCCTCTGACGGCAACACCCAGTTCTCAACATCACAGATGAAATAGCCGTGGGGCGAGGGCGGGACGCGCGAATAAATTGTTGCCGATTCCTTGTCCTATACTATAGTGGCCCTGTGAGACACGCATCCGTGTTCAAAATCCTGGCCTTGGTTTCGGCCCTTCCCGTGATCGGGACGGGCTGCGGCGGCTTTTACGCCGCCCCCAGCGTTTCGCCGCTGATGTTCCTGCTGCCGGGATTGGGACAAGCCAAGCCCACTCTGGTGGAACCAGCCGTGCCGGGCCGCACGGAAACAAATTGGACCGTGGCCCAAGCTAATATAAATCTATGCGATTCCCCCTCGCGCTGACGGCAAAAATTGCCGGACATATCGTCAAGCACAAAGTCAAGCGCACGCCGAAATTCGCGCTGGTGCTGCAATTGGAGCCGCTCCACACCTGCAATCTGACCTGCACCGGCTGCGGGCGCATCCGCGAATACTCCACCAACCTCAAAGACATGATGGCGCTGGAGGATTGCCTGGCGTCGGCGACGGAGTGCGACGCGCCGATGGTCTCCATCTGCGGGGGCGAACCGCTGATTTATCCCAAGATTGAAGAGCTGACCCGCGGGCTGCTCCTGCAGGGCCGCATCGTCTATGTCTGCACCAACGGGATGTTCATGCGGAAAAAAATGCGGGATTATCTGGCGGCCACTTACAGCGAAAAACAGGAGGCGACGCTGCGCCGGCTGCTGGACGGGAAATTGATCACGGAGAAGGACGCGGAAACCGTCCGCAAAGGCAAATCGGACGGGCGGCCGGTGATGAGTCCGACGCGGTGGATGTATTGGAACGTTCATATTGACGGGCTGGAATACACGCACGATTTGATCGTCGAGCGGGAAGGCGTGTTCAAGGAATGCGTCGAAGCCGTCAAGATGGCGAAGATCCTCGGTTACCAGGTGGCAACCAATACGACGGTCTATAAGGAAACCGAAGTGAAGGAAATCGAGGAGATGTTCGAGTTTTTTTCCTCGCTGGAGGTGGATGGGCACACCATCTCGCCCGGGTACGAATATGACGCGGCGAAAAAGGACATGATCAAACGCCTTGGGAAGCAGCCGGAGGATTTCTTCTTGACCCGAAAAATGACGCGGGAGAAATTCAAGGACATTCAGAAGTGGGGCGATCGTTTCACGATTTTCGGGACGCGGGTTTACCAGGAGTTTCTGGCGGGCAAGCGGGAATTGACCTGCACGGCCTGGGCCATCCCGACGCGGAACATCCGCGGCTGGAAAGCGCCCTGCTACCTGATGACCGACGGCCATTATGCGGGCTACCAGGAGATGCTGGAGAAAGTGGACTGGAACAAATACGGCGTGGTGGACGGAGTGGCGCGCGATCCGCGCTGCGAGAATTGCATGGTGCATTGCGGCTACGACCCCAGCGGGGCGTTAAGCCCCAAGCCGAGCGATACCTGGAAAAACATGGCATACAATTTCGGCGCCAAGCCCAAGCCGTATTACGAGGGCCGGAAGGTCAACGCGTTCAACGGATTCTCCATTGGCAAAGGCCACCTGGCCGAAGCCAAAGCCGCGATCAACCCCACCAGCGGCGGCTGCGGGTCGGGCGACACGACGCAAAAAGATGAGTTGCTGGCGAAGATTGCCAAAAAAGCGACTGGGTAAACGCCGTTCCGAGGCGCTGAAACATGATTTCAAAGGTGATCCCTTTACCCGCTGCGCATGATCCACGACATCCTGTTCACAGAATTGTGGACGAATATCCATGAAAACACTTTTTCTTTCGCCGCCGAGCTTTGACGGGTTTGACGGGGGGGCCGGCGCGCGCTATCAGGCGCGACGGGAAGTCACCTCGTTCTGGTACCCCACCTGGCTGGCCCAGCCGGCCGCCCTGGTGCCGGACAGCAAGTTGCTGGATTGCCCGCCCCATGGCATTGATGTCAAGCAATGCCTGGCGGAAGCGCGGAAATACGACCACGTCATCATCAATACTTCCACGCCTTCCCTGAAGAATGACTGCAAGGTGGCCGAAGCGATCAAACAACAGAAGCCCGAAACCATCATTGGGTTCGTCGGCGCCCATGCGGCGGTGCTGCCCGCCGAGACGTTGAAGGCATCCGCGTCCATTGACTGGGTTGGGCGCAAGGAATTTGATTTCACCTGTAAGGAAGTGGCTGAAGGACGGCCGCTGTCCGGGATTGACGGGCTTTCCTACCGGAACCAGGAGGGCAAAATCATCCATAATCGCGAACGCGAAATGATCTCGGACATGGACGTGCTGCCCTGGGTGGTGGACACCTACAAGCGCGACCTGCAAATCGAAAAGTATTTCATCGGTTACCTGCTCCATCCCTATCTGAGCCTCTACACCGGTCGCGGCTGTCCGGCCCAATGCACCTTCTGCCTCTGGCCGCAGACCATCGGCGGGCACAAATACCGGGTGCGTTCCCCGGAGAATGTCGCCGCCGAAATGGCCCACGCCAAAAAAATCTTCCCGCAGGTGCGGGAGTTTTTCTTCGACGACGACACGTTCACGGCCAATCTGCCGCGCGCGCGGGAAATCGCCAAAAAACTGGCCCCGCTCGGCTTGACGTGGTCGTGCAACAGCCGCGCCAATCTGGATTACGACACGATCAAGTCGTTCAAAGAGTCCGGGCTGCGCCTGTTTTTGGTCGGGTACGAGAGCGGCAACCAGGAAATACTCAATCGCATCAAAAAGGGCATCCAGTTGGAGGAGGCGCGGCGGTTTACCAAGGCCTGCCACAAAGCGGGCGTGGTGATTCACGGCACTTTTATCCTCGGCCTGCCGGTGGAGACGCGCGAGACCATTGAACAAACCATTCGTTTCGCCATGGACCTGGATGTGTTCAGCATCCAAGTTTCCCTGGCGGCGCCCTACCCTGGCACTGAGCTTTACGAGATGGCCCGGCAAAACGGCTGGTTTGCCAAGCAGGACAAGACCGACATCGTGCATGAGGATGGGTTCCAGCAGAGTTCGCTGGAATATCCGGGCCTGAACAAGGACGAGATCTTTGAGGCGGTGGATCGTTTTTATCGCAGCTATTATCTGCGGCCCAAACCGATCCTGCGCATCATCAAAACGATGCTGGAAGACAAGGACATCTTTGTGCGCCGCTGCCGGGAAGGCTTCGAATTTTTCAAGAGTCTGCGCCAGCGCAAGGTGGATCTGGCCGCCTCCCGCGCGGCGGCGTAGTCGTCAGCCAGCCTTCTGGCGTGAGGCAGGGAAGAACCGCGTCCAGTCCTGGGCGGCGTGAATGATGCGGAGCACGGCAATCGTGTCCTTGAACGGCTGGTAAAAGATCAGGTAATTGCGAAACTTCGGCACGACGAACCAGCGGATGGCCGCGTGGCGCGGGCTGGCTCTCAGAATCCGGCGGCCGAGAGCGGGGTTCGATGCCAGGAAGTCGGCCGTGTTGAGAATCGTCTGCCGGACTTCTTTTGCGGCGTCAGGGTTGTCAGCCGCGATGCGCTTGCAGATTTCCTTAAGGTCACGCGCGGCTCGCGGGCTGAGTCTGGCCCGGATCATTGGAAGCCACGCAATTCCTCAGTGGTTTGGGCGGCTTCAAGGTTTTCGAGTCCTTCGTCCAGCAATCGTTCAAGTTCCGGCGTCATCTCGACCTCCATGCCCTGTCGGCGGGCTTGGTGTTCCCGCAACGCTTCCGCAACCACTTCGCCAGACCCAGCATAGCTGCCTCCTTCAACCAAGCCGTTCACATATTCTTCCAAGGATTGCGGCAATGCGATTTGCATGTCTTTACGATGAAGCTTCCTTGCCGGCCTGTCAACTGGATACAACGCGCTTTTCTATGGCAGCTTGTTCTTCATGAAGGTCCGGTTGGATTTGGCCGCGCCCCGCGCCGCCGCGTAGTTGTCAACCAGCCTTCTGGTGTGAGGCGGCTTTCGTTTCGCCCAGCTTGGCCAACTGGCTGCGGACCAGGCGGACCAGCGGCTTGATGGTGCGCCGGCTGAAATTGAAACGGCAGCCGGCGGCGGCGAAAAGTTCCGGCAGCGGACGCGATCCGCCCAGGGCCAGCGCGCGATGGTACTGGGCCAGGGCGCGGGCCTTGTTCTTTCTGGAATTGGCCCAGACTTGCAGCGCGCCCAGTTGGGCGATGCCGTATTCGACGTAGTAAAAGGGATAGAGAAAGATGTGGAGCTGGCGGTGCCACAAATTGGCGCGCGCCTCCTCGTACCCGGTCCAATCGGTCTCGCCGCCGAAACGATCCATCAGGGCGAGCCAGGCTTGGCGGCGCTCGGCGCGGCTGTGGCCGGGATGGGAGTAGATCCAATGCTGGAAGGCATCCACCGTCACGATCCAGGGGAAGATGGTCACAATCCCCTCCAAATGGTCGCAGCGCGCGCGCCGGGCCTCCGCCTCCTGGTAAAAGGCCTCGATGAACTCGTTTCCCAGCAGTTCCATGCCCATCGAAGCCACTTCGCAAAATTCAATGGGCGCGCTGCGGTAGGCGTGCAATTCCTCCTGCCGCGCCGCCAAGGCGTGAAAGGCGTGGCCGGCTTCGTGCAACATCGTTTCCACATCGCGATCCATGCCCACCGCGTTCATGAAAATGAAGGGCAGGCGCGATTCGGCCAGGGTGGATTGGTAGCCGCCGGGAGCTTTGCCTTTGCGGTTGTCCAGGTCCAAAAGCCGCAGCCGGCGCATCAATTGAAAATCCGCCGCCAGCTTGGAATCCAACCGGTCAAATATGTTCTGGGTGCGGGAAACCATGTCCGCCACCTGCTCGAAGGGGCGAAGGGAGGGGCGGTTGAGGGGATCCACCGCCAGGTCCCAGGGGCGGAGCGAAGCCAGGCCCAGATGGCGGCGGCGATCGGCATGCAGTTGCCGCACGAGGGGCATGACCTCCTTTTCCACGGCGTCGTGAAACTTCCGGCAATCCTCGGGCGTGTAGTCGAAGCGTCCGCGCGAGCGGAAGGAGTATTGCAGGTAATTGGGGAAGCCGGCATTGGCGGCGATTTGCTCGCGAAGTTTGAGGAGTTGTTCGAAGATGTTGTCAAAGTTTTCCGCCTCTTGCAGGCGCCGCCGGGCGACCAGTTCCCAGGCCTCCTGGCGCAAGGGGCGGTCCGGTTCTTCCAGGTGGCGGCCCATTTGGGCGAGGGTGGTTTCCTGGCCGCGAAATTGCACGGTGAGAGAGCCGGAAAGTTTCTGGTATTGCTGGGAGAGCCGGGCCTCCTCGGTTTCGAGCGAGACGTTTTCGGGACGATACAATTCCACCAGGAGCCGGGCGTTGCGGTGGAAGACGAAATAGCGCTTCCGGGGGAGCCGGGCGCAGAGGGGATGCTGCAAATAAATCCGGGCCAACTCGAACTGTCGGGGCTTGAGCCGCGGTTCGATCTGCTCGACAAAATGGAGGTAGGCCTTTTCCGCCTCGGCGCTTTCGGTGTGGCAGGTCATGGCGATGTTGCGCAGGGAGGCCTCCTCGTCGAGCGCGGCGCTCAACTCGCCGCCATCCAGCAGCCAGTGCTGGAACTGGGCCACGGTGCGGCAGCGGGGGGCGCGGGCTTCCAGGAGGTCGAAGAGCGGGGCGATTTGCGGCCAATCGCCCAGATCTATTTTTTCCGGGACGAAGGCGCGCGGACGATAGGGCGTCAACGGGTCAAAGGGCAGCAAATTCATTTCAAAGCACACCTCATCAGCCCAGGAAAGCCTCGTGAACGGCGCGCATGGCCTCCTCCCCCTTGGCCAGATCAATCGTGACGGACACTTTGATTTCGCTGGTGGAAATCATGTCAATGTTGACAGACGATTTGGCCAGGGTCTCGAACATTTTCGCCGCCACGCCGGGATGGCTGCGCATGCCCACGCCGACAATGGAGAGTTTGCCGATGTTTTCATTGGCGATGATCTCGCGGAACCCGATCTGGTTTTTCAGCCCGTCAATGGTCTTGCGGGCCTTGAGCAAATCCGCTTTGTCCACCGTGAACGAGATGTCGGTGGAGGGGGAATTGGGGTTGTGGCTGATGTTCTGGACGATCATGTCCACATTGATGTTGGCCTCGGCAATGGCTTTGAAGACCAGGGCGGCCATGCCCGGCCGGTCCGGCACTTGGACCAAGGTGATTTTGGCCTGGTTTTTGTCGAGCGAGACGCCGCGGATGACGACGTCTTCCATGCTGGAGGTTTCCTCTTTCACAATGGTTCCTGGGTTGTCGTTTAAACTGGAGCGGACTTCAAAGACGACGCCGAATTTTTTGGCGAATTCCACCGAACGCGATTGCATGACTTTGGCGCCCAGGCCGGCCAGTTCGAGCATTTCATCATAGGAAATCTCGGCCAGCTTGCGGGCATTGGGCACGATGCGCGGATCGGCCGTATAGACGCCATCCACGTCGGTGTAAATCTGGCAGAGGCCGGCCTTGAGCGCCGCGGCCAGGGCGATGGCGGTGAGATCGGAGCCGCCGCGGCCCAGGGTGGTGATCTGGCCCTCCCGGGTTTGGCCCTGGAACCCGGCCACGATCACCACCTGGCCGTTGTCAAGCAGAGCGTGAATTTGTTTGGGGGTGATGTTCCGGATCTTGGCCTTGTTGTGGACGCCGTCGGTCACAATGCCGGCCTGGGCGCCGGTCAAGGAAATGGCGGGAACGCCCCGGGCATGGAGGGCGATGGCGGTGAGGGCAATGGTCGTTTGTTCGCCGGTGGCCAGGAGCATGTCCATTTCCCGTTCGCTGGGCAGGGGCATGATTTCCTTGGCCATTTTGATCAGGTTGTCGGTCACGCCGCTCATGGCCGAAACCACCACCACCACTTGATCGCCTTTGGCGCGATAAGCCGCCACGCGTTTGGCCACGTTTTGAATCCGGTCCGGATTCGCCACCGAGGTGCCCCCGTATTTTTGGACGATAAGAGACATGGCGCGGTGGGTTAAAGCCCGATGGCCTTACGCACGGCGTCCCGGTCCGCCTTCACCACAATTGGCTGGCAACCGGCGCTCTTGATGGCGTTGTCGGGGTCTTTCAAGCCGTGGCCGGTCATGGTCGCGGCCACGACGCTTCCGGGCGGGATTTTGCCGGCCTGGACGCAGGCGGTCAGGCCGGCCAGACAAGCCGCCGAAGCGGGTTCCACAAACACGCCCTCGGAGCGGGCAATGAGTTTGTAGGCGGCCAAAATCTGCTCGTCGGAAACCTTGTCAATAAAACCGCCCGATTCCTTGAGCGCGCTGGTGGCGCCCCGCCAACTGGCCGGATTGCCGATGCGGATGGCGGTGGCCACGGTGTGGGGTTCGGCCACGGGGGCGCCGTTCACGATCGGCGCGGCGCCGGCCGCCTGGAAGCCAAACATGCGCGGCAGGCCGCCGCTTTTTTTGGCCGCGTGATATTCCTGGTAGCCGAGCCAGTAGGCGGTGATATTGCCGGCGTTGCCCACGGGCAGGAAATGAAAGCCGGGGGCGCGCCCAAGCTGGTCGCAAATCTCGAAGGCGGCGGTCTTTTGCCCTTGAATGCGCATCGGGTTAATGCTGTTGACCACTTCCACTTTCGCGCTGTCACTCAATTCGCGCACGAGGCGGAGGGCGTCGTCGAAATTCCCCTCCACCGCAATGGTGGTGGCGCCGCACATCAGGGCCTGGGCGAGTTTGCCAAGGGCGATTTTGCCGTTGGGCAGGAGGACGACACATTTCATTTTGGCGCGGGCGGCATAAGCGGCGGCCGAGGCCGAGGTGTTGCCGGTGCTCGCGCACATCACGATCTCGGCCCCGCGTTCCTTCGCGGCGGACACGGCCACGGTCATGCCGCGGTCTTTGAAGGAGCAGGTCGGGTTCAGGCCCTCGTATTTGAGCCACAATTCAAATTCGCCGCCGATGGCCCGGACGAAATTGTCGGCGCGGACCAGCGGCGTGTTTCCTTCGTTCAGCGTGATGACCGGGGTTTGGTCGCTCACGGGCAGGAAGGGACGGAAGGCGTGAATGACGCCGCGCCAGCGCTGACCTGGATCGGGAAGTTTTTTCTGGTTCATGCGAATTCTCTGGATCACTCCAGACTCTCCACCCGCAGCATGATCGGCGGGGCCTTGACCACCGGCGAGCGGGCGATTTTTTGCAGCGCCTTTTTCATGGCGGCGTTGGGCGCGGCATGGCTCATCAAAATCAGCGGGACAACCCCGCCTTCGTTCCCTTCGGGCTGAAAGACCGAGGCGATGCCGATTTTGCATCCGGCCAGGATGGCGGCGATCTTGGCCAGCGTGCCCGGCTTGTCCACCACGCTCAATCGCAGGTAATAGCGGGAGACGGCTCGGGCCATGGGCAGCATCTCACCCCCGTGCTCGTGCGGCACAAAGGCGGGAACACGGCCTTTGGTGTCGTGTTTCAAATCCAGGGCCGCATCGGCGATGTCGCTCAAAACGGCGCTGGCGGTGGCGTCCTTTCCGGCCCCGCGCCCGTAAAAAAGCGTGTCGCCCACCACGTCGCCCCGCACAAAGATCGCGTTAAAAACATCGTTGACTCCGGCCAGAACGTGGGTGTTGGGAATCAGGGCCGGATAGACGGAAACCTGGATGGGCTTGCCCCCTTTGCCGGAACCGGGCGCGGCGGAAATGACTTTGACCACGCCGAGCAATTTGATGGTGTAGCCCAGTTTTTCGGAGAATTCGATGTCGGTCCTGGTGACGGAGCGGATGCCCTCCACATAGATGGCGTCGGGCCTGGCCCAAAAACCGTGCGCCAGCGAAGCCAGTATGCCGGTCTTGTGCATGGAATCAAAGCCGTCAACATCCATCGCCGGATCGGCTTCGGCATAGCCCAGCTTCTGGGTTTCCAGGAGCGTGGGAGCGAAATCCGAATGCTCCCGCTTCATCCGGCTGAGAATGTAGTTGCAGGTGCCGTTGACAATGCCGTAGATGTGGGTGATGCGATTGCCCACAAACCCCTCGCGCAACGCCTTGATGATGGGAATGCCCCCGCCCACGCTGGCCTCGTAATACAAATTGGCGCAATGCTGCCGGGCGGCGGCGAAAAGTTCCTCCCCATGCGCCGAAATCAGGGCCTTGTTGGCGGTGATGACCGGCTTGCCCAGCCGCAGCGCCGCCAGAATCATCGTCTTGGCCAGAGTCGTTCCACCGACCAGTTCAATGACGATGTGAACCTGGGGATCATTGACCACGCTGGTCCAGTCGGCGGTCATGAGGGAGTCGGGGATGGGGTACGGGCGCGGTTCGTCCAGGGCCTTGACGGCCACCTTGCGCAGGCGGATGCGGATGCCCAGGCGCGATTCGAGCAAAGCGCCGTTTCTGTGCAGGTGGTGACAAACCCCGCTGCCCACGGTGCCTCCGCCGATTAAGCCTAAATTTACCTGTTCCATAATGTGCGCCCGTCCCGGGCGCGAGACTGAAGAATAAGGTTTAATGATTGCAGTTTGCCGCGCAAGTTTAAAGTTTGGGGCGCAGGCCCTCGCCCTTCTAATGAAACCCGAGCAGCCGCCCGCCCTGGTAGGTCACAAAAGCCAGCACCCACGCCAGCACCCCCATATAAACCCACTGAAAAACCGGCCACTTCCAGGAATTGGTTTCCCGCCGCACCACCGCCACCGTGCTGACGCATTGCAGCGCAAGGACATAGAAAACCATCAGCGTAATGGCCGTCAGCGGAGTATAAATCGGCGATCCATCCGTTCGCTTCTGTTCCCTTAAAACCTCTTCCAGTTTGTGGTTCCGGGCCTCTTCGTCTTCGTTCTTGCCCACGCTATAAACAATGGACATGGTGCTCACGAACACCTCTCGCGCCGCAAACGACGACAAAATGCCAATGCCCATCTTCCAATCAAATCCCAGCGGCGCGATGGCCGGCTCCAGCACCCGGCCCGCGTAGCCGGCGAAGCTCTGCTGCACCAATTCGCTGTCCTCGTTCGCATCCAACTGCTTCAGCGTGTTGCTCTGCTCCGCCGTCAGCGCCTTCTGGCCAAAGGCCGCCTTCATCGCCGCGCGCCGGGCCGCGAAATCCCGCGTGATCTCGGGATGTTTGGGATAAAAGGCCAGGAACCACAGCAGAATGTTGATGCCCAAAATCACCGTCCCCGCCCTCCGCAAAAACAATTTCGCCCGGTCCCACATGTGACGCAGCACCACCCGGAGCACGGGTTTCCGATACGGCGGCAACTCCATCACCAGCATCGGCGTTTCCCCGCGCAGCAGCGTTTTCTTGAAAACCCACGCCATCCCCAGCGCCACCACAACGCCCAGCAGATACATGCACAACATCGTCAAACTCTTTAGGAACACTCCCCCCGTGATGCACGCCCCGATCAGCAGCGTATAAACCGGCAGCCGCGCCGAGCAGCTCATCAATGGCGCTACCAGGATCGTCACCAGCCGGTCCTTGGGCGTCTCAATCGTGCGCGTGGCCATGATCCCGGGAATCGCGCAGGCAAACGAACTGAGCATCGGGATGAAACTCTTGCCGTGCAGCCCCACCTTGCTCATCAACCGGTCCATCAAAAACGCCGCCCGCGCCATATAACCCGTGTCCTCCAGCAGCCCGATAAAAAGAAACAACAGGCAAATCTGCGGCAGAAACGCCACCACCGCCCCGACCCCGCCCACCACGCCGTTTTCCAGCAACGATTCGAAGTCGCCCGGCGCAAACACCCTGGCCACCCAGCCGCCCATCACCCCGAACATCCCCTTCAGCAAATCCATCGGCAATTGCGCAAAAGTGAAGATGCTCAAAAACATCAGCCCCATCACCGCCACAAAAATCAACATCCCCAAAAACTTGTCCGTCACAATCCGGTCCAGCTTGTCGCTCAGCGTCACCTGATCCGCCCTGCTTTCCTTCACCACGCCCTGTTGGATCGCCGCCAGCCGGGCGTAGCGCGCTTCAATGGCGGCGCTCCGCCAGTCCACCCCGGCCTTTTCCAATCGTTCCCGCGCCGCCCCCGCCGCCTCCATCACCTCCCAGGGATACACCTCGTCCCCGCCCGCCAGAAACTTTTCATCGGACACGATCAGCAGCGCCTCCGCCTGGGCCGAGGTCGGCCGCTGCCGCAGCGCCGGCATCCGCGCCATCGCGTCCACTTCTTCCGCCAGCGCCGCGGGCAGTTCGCACAGGATTTTTGGCTTGAAGCGGATCTGGCCGCCGCGCACTGTGGCCACGATTTTCTCCTTCAACTCCCGCACTCCCCCTCCGCTGCTGGCCACCGTCGGAATCACCGCCACGCCCAAAGCCGCGGCCATCGCCCCGGTGTCAATGGTCTGCCCGTTCTCCTCCGCCACATCCACCATGTTCAACGCGATCACCGTGGGCCAACCCAGTTCGATGACCTGGCTGGCGAAGTAAAGATTCCTTTCCAGATTGGACGCGTCCACCACCACCACTACCATGGACGGCGCCGGCACATCGGGCAGGCGCTGCATGAGAACGTCCCGGCTGATTTGTTCATCCAGGGATTGCGGGCTGAGGCTGTAACTCCCCGGCAAATCCAGCACGGTGATGGGCAGGTCCGGCGGCGCGCCCTGCAAACGGCCCTCCTTGCGTTCCACCGTCACGCCCGCGTAATTGCCCACGCGCGCCCGCAACCCCGTCAACGCGTTAAACAGCGTCGTCTTGCCCGAGTTGGGATTCCCGCACAAAACCACCGTGGCTTGCGGACCTTTGGCGTGCGGGGGCATTGGCGTCCGGCCTTTCGGCTCGGCTGGCGTCCTTGCATTCTGCGGTGTTTCCATTCAAGTCACGCCATGGGTTCATTTCGGCTGGACCAAAATCTGTTCCGCGTCCTGGCGGCGGAGCGTCAAATGATACCCCCGCACCTTGATCTCCACCGGATCGCCCAGCGGCGCGAAGCGCACCAATTGCAGCGGCGTGCCCACCAGCAGACCCATTTCCAGGAGGCGTCCGCGATGTTGGGGCGGCAAATTGATTTCGCTGACCGTGCCGCTGCCGCCAAGCTGGAGGGAAGTCAGCGGTTGACTTGGCATATCACGCGACTTTTTTGATGGGTTCGACCAGGATTCTTTCCGCCAATCGTTTGCTGATGCCCAGCCGGGCGTTGCAGACCTGGCAGATCAGGCTGGTCTGGCGGCTGAGCAGCTTGATCTTCTGTTCCTCGCAAAAGCCCATTTCCCGCAGGCGATGCGTCACCTCCGCCGGGGCGGACAACTGTTTAATGCGCACATCCACCCCCGCCCGCACTGCGCTGAGCGGGCACAAGAACGGCTGGGCGCACTGCTCCCCCGCCCCGTCATTGGCCTGATCCGACTCATTCACAACCCCACACTATGCCAGCCCGAGCCTCCATGCAAGACCCGTTTCCGCGCCCGATTCCGTGTTGATGTCTAATTTTGATTGATTATCTGGCGGGGAAATGCTCAAATTTCTTCTCTAAAGAAAAGCCCTTGTCCAAACGAGACAAAGTCATGCGCGCAAAAAAACTTTTGGCCAGCAGTCTCGGCCATTTCTTGGCGCAACCCGCGCTTGTTTTCCTGGCTGCCGGAGTGCTGTTGCTGGCGGCGGCTGTTCCCAACGGCGTCGCGCAGAGTGCGGCGCAGTTGATTTCCGCCCGTTCCACCGCCCTGCCTCTGCCCGCCGGGGGCAACGGCGACTCGGTGGACCCGCAGATCAGCCCGGACGGACGCTTTGTGCTCTTCAACAGCACGGCGGGGAATCTGGTCCCGAATAACGGCGGGCAGTTGTGTTCCCAAGTTTTCCTGCGCGACCGCTCCAGCAACACGACCACGCTGGTCAGCGTCAATCTCAACGGCTTCGGCGGGAACGGCAATTCGACCTACGGCGGGATGTCGCCGGACGGGCGCTACGTGGTGTTCACGAGCGATGCCAGTGATTTGGTGGCGGGGGACACCAATGGATGGAGTGACATTTTTGTGCGGGACTTGGTGGCCGGGACGACGGTGCTGGCGAGCCAGTCCACAAGCGGCGTGGAAGGGAACGCGGATTCGTCATGCCCCGTAATTACCCCGAATGGGCGGTTTGTCGCATTTCTCAGCGCGGCGTCCAATCTCGTCAGTAACGATACCAACGGCATTTCTGATGTGTTCGTGCGCGATTTGGTGTTCCAGACGACCATTCTGGCGAGTGTGGGGGCGACCAACTCCCCGTCCTCCCTTTATAGCGTCATGTACACATCCCCGCCGACAATCACGACAAACGGACGATTTGTGGCTTTCTGGAGTACGGCAGGCGGTTTGGTTCCGGCGGTGACCAATTTCCAGGGCGAAGTGTATGTTTCCGATTTGACGGCCGGCCAGGTCATCTGGGCGAGCACCAACGCCGCAATCATGGCTCAAAGCGCATTAGGCCGGGCCGGCGCCGGGTCCTTTCATCCGGTGATCAGTGACGATGGCGTGTTTGTCGCATTCAAGACCGGAGCCACCAATGCCATCGGCCAGGCAATCATCCTCCAGCACAATTTAACCAATCAGTCAACCACCCTGATCTCCACCAATGGTTTATCCAGCACGGTTTACAGCGATGATGTTTACGGCCCGGAGATGACGCCAGACGGGAGGTTCATAACTTTTGTGTCCGAAGAAATGGAAACCAACATCTATGGCAGCATCCGCCTTTGGGATTCGCAAACCGCCACCAATTTCTTGGTCAGCACCAATCTCAGTGGCGTGTATTCAACCAACACGCTGGCCCAGGCGCCGGCGGTCACGCCGGATGGGCGGTATGTGGTGTTCCTGAGCAACGCGGGGGATTTGACCGGCAATTCGGTTTCCAACGGCTCGCACATTTTCCGGTGTGACCTGCAAGCGGGAACCATGACGATGCTGGACCTGGATACCAATGGCGTTGGCTCGACCGACTTCACGGGGACGTTTCCAAGTGTCAGCACCAACGGCCAGTTCATCGCCTTTTCCGGACCGGATGGCGGACTGGTGCCTTTGGATATTAACGGCGCGAACGATGTGTTCGTGCGGGACGCGACCGGCGGGACGACGCAGTTGATCTCCCAACGCAATCCCTCCGTGCCGACACGGTCGGGCGACAGATATAGTTCAGCAGGCCCGCTTTCCATCAGCGCGGACGGACGGTGGGTGGCCTTTGCCAGTTATGCGAATGATCTGGTTCCAAATGACACGAACAACGCACGGGATGTCTTTGTGTGCGATCGTTGGAGCGGGAGCAACATTCTGGTGAGCGTCGGGCAAAATGGAGGTTCCGCTCTGGGAGGGGACTCCATGACGCCGGTGATCAGCACCAACGGGCAATTTGTGGTGTTCGCAAGCGCGGCGATCAATCTGACGGCGGGCAATGTGATTACTAATCCCCCCATCTACAACGTTTATCGCAGGGACCTCCAGGCGCAGACAACGGTGCTTGTGAGTATGAGCACCAACGGCGTGCAATCGGGGAACAACGATTCCACCAGCCCGGCGATCAGCCAGGACGGACGCTATGTGGCGTTTCTCAGCAAGGCGCGCAATCTGGCGGCCGGGCTGACGGGAACCGGGCCGAGCACGTTCTGGTACGATCTCAACGGGGGGACACCCCTGGCCCTGGCCGGAACCGCCGTGGCGGCCTTTGCTCCGACGATGAGCGCCGATGGACGTTACATCGCTTATGCCAACGGGACCGCGGTGTTCGTTTGGGACACACAGCAGGGGAAAAATATTTACGCCAACGCCGCCAGTTCCGCGGCGATCAGTCCGGATGGGTCGCGCTTGCTCTACCAGAGCGGCACTTCTATCAAGGTCCAGGACCTGGTCAACGGAACCAACATGCTCACGGTCACCGGTGCGCAGAAAATTCGAAGTCCCGGGGTCTGGAGCGGCAACGGGCGGTTTGTCGCGGTGGTCACATCATCGGCCATTTCAGGATTGGATGGCAATAAAACCAATGACGTTTATCTCGCCGATCTTCTTACGCCAACGCAGATTCTGGTCAGCGTGAATTCGAGTCTTACGGGGAGCGGCAACGCCGCATCCGATTGGCCGGCGGTAAGTTGGGATGGGCGGTTCGTGGCCTTCCGCAGCTTTTCCACCAACCTTGTTGCCGGGCACACCAACGCGCCCGACCTGTATCTCTACGACAGTGTCACCGGCACCAACTGCCTGCTGACGCTGGCGCAGCCGGCGTCGGATTGGATGATGCGGCCCTCCAAACCGGTGCTCAGCGTGGATGTCAGTTCCGCCGTGTTTCAAAGCTACGGCTCCGGACTCGGTTTCGGCCATGTCAGCCGGTTGCAGGACGTGTTCGCCGCCCTCCTGCCGCCCGCCGCCAATGCGGACACCGACGGCGACGGCGTCCCGGACTGGTGGATGATCCAGTACTTTGGGCATATCACCGGCCAGGCCGGCGACCTATCGCTCGCGCAGGACGATCCGAACGGCACCGGCATGACAACCCTGCAGGATTTTATTGCCGGCATGAACCCGACGGATCCCAATTCGGTTTTCCAGGTTTTGGTGTCGCCGCCGGCCTCATCCGGCGGCAACGTGACGCTGGTTTGGTCCGCAGTGGCGGGCCGGAGCTACTCTGTGCAATACAAGGACAGTTTGGATGATCCTGCCTGGCGCGCTTTGAGCGGCACTCCGACCATCAACGGCCACCAGGGACAATTTGCCGTGCCGACTGATCAGGCGAGCCGCTATTATAGGATCGTTGTTCAATGAGGTAAGGCCGCCAGACTCGGGAACCTGTCCCTTACCAATAGAAGTAAACTCCACTGCTTGCCCTGGGCAGCATGTCTTTGAAATTCCGCCACTCAACATGGCCGTCGAGCATGCCAACATTGCCGCCGAGAGGGATGGTTCCGTTCAAATGGGCGCTGAGGTGAGGTTTTGCGTACCCACCCTCAATCTCCACCCAATCGTAGGTGAGCATTGCGGCATAAACAGAGGAGGATCCCGACTCTGTGAGGGTCGCGTCCGCCACGAGCGCGCGCGAGGCCGGGTGGACCGGAAGGAACTGGTTGGAATAGGCGACTCGCTGTATGGTCAATGTGGCATTCACGTTCGTGGAATAGGGTGAAGTTGTCATGGCTGAGTTGGCTGGGATCGCGCCGACATAACCGAGGACACAAAAAACGCCGGGGTCAAAATTAAAGAGGCTGAGATTGTCCTGCTCTGTAAAACGCGGAGAAGTCCCCGGACAGTACAAGGCATTCCACTTGACGCCGGTATTTGTGACAAATGTAACGACATACGCCGCGGTGTCCCACGCCCAAAATCCGCTACCAATGATGGAGGAGGGAAGGTTGTCCTGGTTCTCGTTGCCATAGATTTGCAGGGCCATGTCGTACTGCTGCAAATTGGCGGCGCACTGCGCGATGGTGGTTTTCTCGCTGACACGGCCCAGCGACGGCAAGGCGATGCTCGCCAGCAGCGCCAGAGCGGCCAGAAGCGCCAGAAGGTCAACTCGGGTGAAACCAGAGTCATCCAGCCTGCGACAATTCAGTTTTTCGGCCGTTTTCATTTCTCTTCGACAGGGCCTTATTGACACGACTGTATGATGCCGCCTCCGCCAAAGCAAGCCGATTCCGCCCCGCGATTCCGGCGGTTGACAGTTTTGGCAGGCGGTCGCATTCTCGGAAGGTGCGAGGAAGGTTGCGCACGGATTGACTATGTTCTTGCCGGCAATACCAGAGATTCGCGTCGAGACAGCCGGGAATGATGTGACCTATTGGCTGCCCGCGCGCCCTTTGGGCAAAATACGCTGGCTCGGCTTGCTCCCCGTCGGGTTCAGTGTGGCGTGGCTCGCGGGAGTGGGTCACGTGCTTCTGGGTGTGGTCCGCCAACTCTCCAACAGCAAACAGCCGGGCTTCGAGTATTTCGTCGCGGCGTTTTTTCTCGCGTTTGTCGTTGCCGGCTGCATTCCGGCGGGTTTTGGCTTGTTGCTCCTGTTTGGACGCTGCCGCGTGCGGTGGCGGGACGGACGGTTGACGGTATCCGATTCATTGGGTTTCCTCGGGTGGCGGCGACGGATGCCACGAGCGGCTATCCGTAAATTCACGGTCGCGGCAGGCCCCGCCAGCAACCGACCGGCCGCCACCACCGGACCGCTGGCCGGAGTGGCGATGCTGCTTGCGCAATTTGAGAGGGGCAAACCTCGAATCGTGGCCGCGGGTTATCCCAGGGAGTGGTTGGAGGCGATGGCGGCGGATTTGTCGGGCCGCGCGGGGCAATCGCAGCCGGCGCCGCCGCAAGTCGAGGTGAGCGATGGGCGGGAGAATCCGCCACAGTTCCACGACGTTGTGGAGAAGCCGGCGGACAGCAAGGTGGTGATTCAACGGCAGAGTGCGAGCATTGTGCTGGAGGTTCCTCCGGCGGGATTGCGCAAGGGGACCATGGGACTTTTCTTTTTCGCGAGCTTCTGGTGCTTGTTCATGGTTTTGTTCACATCGGTCGTGCTGTTCGGAAAGCAGCAGCCTCCGGCGAAGGAATCCTTGCCGGCTTGGCCTTTCTTGGCCGGCTTCTGGGCCGTGGGTTTGGCGATGATGGCGGGGGCGGTCAACCTCGGAAGACGGCAGGCGACTTTGAAGGCGGGGAACAGCGGCCTGACGGTGATTCAGAGCGGGCCGTTTGGCGTCAAGCGCCGCGAGTTCCGGCGGGGGGAGATCGCGGCGATTTGCGCCGGCGCCAGCAACGTATCGGTCAACCATTCACGGCTGTTCGAGTTACAGATTCATCCGGTGACCGGCAAAAAGGTTGGACTGTTGGTTGGCCGCGATGCCGCTGAGTTGCGATGGATGGCGGCGGAGTTGACGAACGCGCTTGGTGTGGCGGCGGAAAGTGAATCGCCCTCAACCAACCCAATCACTGGAGCCAACGCCGCTTCTTTGTTGAATCCGAAACCCAATGTCGGTGGCGCTTTCATCCTCTTCTTGATTCTTGCGGCGGTCAGTGTCGCGGTGTTCTGGTGCCTCGGCCCTGACCATGAGATTCTTGCGCCGTTCGCTGGCGCGGGCCGGGGCGATCTCGGGAGACAGGCCACGCAGGCCGCGACTCTGAGCAAGTCTGCAGAGTCAAGCACCATGGGCAATCTGATCGCAGGCCGAATGGCGTTTAGCTCCTTCGGTCCTTCAAATTCCTATCAAACAAATGCCTGGCATGTGGGAAGTGACGCTCATGCCGATTGGTTCGTGCCCACAGCATCCGGCCGTTTGGCTGAGGTCCAATTGGCCATCGAACCGGCAGGCAATGCGCAACAGGCTGGAAACGCAACTGTATCCATTGCGAAAGACAGGCGTGGATTCCCAGGAGCCACTTTGGAAACTTTCTCAGTCCCCGCAATGGCTCCAACGGCTGCGGCGGCCGCTGGGCCAATCGTCCTCACATCCGTCACGCGACCGGCCTTGAGAGCCGGTGTGAAATACTGGATGTGTGTCAGAAGTTCAGGACTGTGGCAATGGCATTTCAACGACCAAAGCATGGTGCAGAACTCCACGCGTCAGTTGACGCCGCGAAAATGGGCTTCTGCGGGAGATTCCTGCTACCTCTGCGCGTTCCGCGTCATGCTCACGACGAACCAACCATCTTCAACACCAGCCGATGGAGAACCAGCGCCGGTAAAATGACGCGCCAGATCTATTGGTTCTTCCTAAAGGGGATTTGCCTGCATTATCCTCCCACGCGTGCCGACGACCCTCTACAGCCTCATCCCGCGCGACGGGAACTGCGGCAACGATGTTCTGCTGGGGCGGTTCCTCGATTATGTCGAAGGCAGGCGGCTCCAACTCTATCCCGCCCAGGAAGCCGCCATCCTTGAGTTGTTCGAGGACAAGAACGTCATTCTCAACACGCCCACCGGCTCCGGCAAAACACTCGTTGCCTCCGCCGTCCAGTTCAAGGCCCTGGCCCAGGGACGCCGCTCGGTTTATACCTGCCCCATCAAGGCGCTGGTCAACGAGAAGTGGCTCGCCCTCTGCCGCGAGTTCGGCCCGGAAAACGTCGGACTTTCCACCGGCGACGCCTCCGTCAATCGCGATGCCCCGATCCTCTGCTGCACGGCCGAAATCCTGGCCAACATCGCCCTGCGCGAAGGAACGCAGGCCAATGTCCAGGAAGTCATCATGGACGAATTCCATTACTACGCCGATCGCGAAAGAGGCGTGGCCTGGCAGGTGCCCTTGTTGACGTTGCCCCAGGCCCGGTTTCTGTTAATGTCGGCCACACTCGGCGACACGACCTTCTTTGAGGAGGAACTGACGAAGCGGAACGGCCGGGCGACGGCGACGATTCGTTCCGAGGATCGTCCCGTGCCGTTGGAATATGCCTACTCGGAGATTCCACTGGCCCAAACGCTGGAACGCCTGGCCGCCGAGGGCAAAAGCCCCGTTTATGTGGTTCACTTCACTCAACTGGAGGCCGCCCAAAGCGCGCAGGATTTCACCAGCATCAATGTTTGCACCCGCGAGGAAAAAGCCGCCTTGGGCGGCGCGCTGGAGGGATTCCAGTTCACCAGTCCCTACGGCCCCGACATGCGCCGATGGCTCAAGCACGGCATCGGCTTGCACCACGCCGGCATTCTTCCGAAATACCGTGTGTTAGTTGAGCAACTGACCCAGCGGGGCCTCCTGAAAATCATCTGCGGCACCGACACTCTTGGCGCCGGCATCAACATGCCCATCCGCACCGCCCTTTTTTCCCGCCTCTGCAAATTCGACGGCCAGAAAACCGGGATTCTCAGCGCGCGCGATTTCCATCAGATCGCCGGTCGGGCCGGACGAAAGGGATTCGATGATCGCGGCTGGGTCGTGGCGCAGGCGCCCGAGCACGTGGTCGAGAACCTCAAGCTCGATGACAAAGCGGCCAAAAGCGGCAAGAAGTCTGTCAAGCGCAAGCCCCCGGAAAAAAACTTCGTCAATTGGGACAAGCAAACCTATCTCCGCCTGATCCAGGCCCCGCCGGAACGGCTCGTCTCCCGTTTCCAGGTTTCGCACGGCATGTTGCTCAACGTGCTGAGCCGCAAAGGCGATGGCTGCCATGCCCTGCAAAAACTCATCCGCGATTGCCACGATTCCCCCAAGGCCAAGAAAGACCACCGCAAACGCGCCTGGCAGTTGTTCCGTTCGCTGCTGGATCGCAAAATCATCGAGTTCATCCCCAAAACCGCCGAGGGCGCCTATCTCCGCGTCAATGCCGCCTTGCAGGACGATTTCTCGATGGACCAGGCCCTCTCCCTTTACCTGCTGGACACCATTCCGCGGATGGACCCGCAGGCCCCCGATTACGCCCTGGTCCTCCTCACCCTGGTCGAATCCATCCTGGAAAATCCGGACATCATCCTGCGCAAGCAACTGGACCGCCTGAAGGACCAGAAAATGGCCGAAATGAAAATGGAGGGGCTTGATTTCGACAAACGCATGGAAGAGCTGGAGAAACTCGAATACCCCAAACCAAACCGCGAGTTCATTTATTCCACCTTCAACGCCTTTGCCGACCGGCATCCCTGGGTCGGCCAGGAAAACATCCGCCCCAAATCCATCGCCCGCGAGATGTTCGAGTCCTTCCGCTCTTTCTCCGATTACATCCGCGATTACGAGTTGCAGAGAGCCGAGGGACTCCTCCTGCGCCACCTGTCCCGCGTCCACAAAGTGCTGACCCAGACCGTCCCGGACGCCGCCAAAAACGACGCCGTCCGGGAAATGGAAATTTATCTCGGAACGATGATCCGGCAGGTGGATTCCAGCCTTCTGGACGAGTGGGAGAAGATGCGCGACCCGAACTATCAGCGCGTCGAAACCAAGGAAGCCCGCTCGCCCGCCCCCGAAGAAACTGACCTCACGCGCGACCCCAAAGCCTTCACCGCGCTGATCCGGAACCGCATCTTCACCTTCTTGCGCGGAATGGTCATCGGAGATTTTGAACAGGCGCTGGCCGCCCTCACTTCCCCGGAGCAACCCGGCGGCGAGCCTTGGACTGCCAGCCGGTTGCGCGAGTGCCTGGAGGCCTATCACGCTGGGCACGAGTTCATCCGCCTGGACCCGGAGGCGCGGAACCTGCGCCACACCTATGTCACCCCCGCGGAGGATAAGAAACATTGGCGGGTGCAGCAGATGCTGATTGATTCGGACGAAATGAATGATTGGGTGGTGGAATTCGAGGTGGACTTGGCGCAGTCCCGGGCGGCAAACGAACCCGCCCTCCGCCTGCGAAAAATCGGCGCCCTCTGACCGTCTGTTAAACCATCTTAATCTTGGCATCCGGCCTCCGCGCCCCGGTGCATTTTTTTCAGGCTTTCTTGCACACCATTCCGCTTGTGTATGCGTCATGCGAGTGTATGGTTGCGCTATCAGCCATGACTCCGCGTGGGATTCATGGCTCAAACGATGAATTCATCAGCGAAAACGGCGGCGTTGGGAGCGCCCGCCCGGCAGGCTCACCGCCGGCGTGGGGGGCGCGCTTTGACTGGCGGCTTCACTTTGATTGAGCTGCTGGTGGTCATTGCGATCATCGCCATCCTCGCCTCCCTGCTGCTGCCGGCTTTGAGCATCGCCAAGGCCAAGGCTTACAAGACACACTGCATGTCGAACATGCGTGAAATGGGAACGGCTCTGCACATGTATGTGGACGAAAGCGGCGAGTGGCTCCCGCCTGGTCCGCACGGCGCCTACGCGGGACTGAGCCAGGACGAATTGCCAATTTACAATGGCACTTCCCAGAACTTCCAGAAATACCTGCCGTACTATCTGGCAACCTACCTTTCCCTGCCCTCGCCCGGAAAGGTCGGCTCCGCCACCAATGTCGTCCCTGAGTTTATCTGCCCCGCCTACCTCCAGCTTGCCTCGGGGCTGACCTCCAGCCATTACAGCCCGACCAAGGACAATTACGCCAACGCTTACTCCTACACCGTCAGCCGGACCAACAATCCTCCCATGACGACCTTGCCCGGGTTTCCCTTTGGCAAGGAGGCTGGCAGTGGGGAAGTCAATCAGCTTCCGCTGAAAATGTCGGCCATCGCTTCGGCCGGCCCGATCACCCTGCTTTGGGCGATGGCGGACATGGATTGGCAGGCGGTCTCGAACCCCTCCGGCCTGGGCAACGACCAGGCTTACATTGCGGAAACCCCGGTGCATAAAGACATCCGCAACTACATGTACTTTGACGGACACGCCGGCAACAAGCGGGTCAACGGCCCCCAGAACTTCTGAGAATGGCATCATTCCAAGCCCGTGGGCTTGGCGTCGTATAGGATCAACGGGGTGCCGCTCTCCACCTTGATTTTCGAGGCGGAAAACCGGATGTCGCGGGCGAAGTAGATCTCCAAGCCGGTGGCGGCGGAGATGTTCACGTGGTCCAGCGTCAGGTTGGAGATGGGCGACTCCGGCAATCCGTAAATGGTGCCGGCGGTCGGGCAGTTCGTGGCGGTGAGGTTGCGGATGGTGATGTTCCGGTCAATCGGCGTCGCGGGGCCAACCGGCTCGGTGGCCGAGGCGGAAGGGTCCTTGGGAGCATTCCGCTCCGGATAATAGTCAATTATATAAATCGGGTGCTTCACGTTGTTCATGGCCAGGTCCGTGTAGGTGCAGTTCTGCAACAGGCCGCCGTTGCCGCGGCTGCTCTTGATCCGGATGCCGGAGTCCGTTCCGTCAAACGTGCAATCACTGACCGTCATGTCCTCCAGCCCGCCGCGGGTGCCGCTGCCCACGGACATGCCATGTCCGTGGAGGAATTTGCAATGGGTGATGGTGAGGTTCTTGTTCCCCGGAGTCCGGCCTTCGCCCGGCTTGACAGCGATATTGTCGTCGCCGGTGTCTATGGTGCAGCCCGTGATCAAAAAGTTCCATCCCGAAGGGTCAATGCCGTCGGTATTCGGCGCGGCGGGGGGCGAGGTGATGGTGATTCCGCGGATGGTCACGTCCGTGCAGTTCTTTGGCGCCAAGTGGAACATCGGCGAGTTGCGCAGGGTGACGTCCAGCACGGCCACATTGGTGCAATCCGTTAAGGTGATCAGATAGGGCCGGTGCGGCATCAGATTATCCGCGCGAAAGGAGTCCCACCATTTCTGGCCCTGCCCGTCAATCGTCCCCTTCCCGCTGATCTCAATGTCATGCGCGCGGGAAACCGTGAGGGCGTCCTGATAGCGGTTGTTCCGGAGCGGGTAGGTGGCGCGATCATCGCTAATGAACAGCGTCGCGCCGGCGTCCAGTTGCAGATTGAGGCTGCTGGCCAAAGTCAAGGGACCAGCCAGGAACCTCCCCGCCGGCACCAGGACCGTTCCGCCTCCGGCGGCGGAGCAGGCGCTGATCGTCTTTTGAATGGCCGTGGTGTTCATCGTCGTGCCATCGCCGACGGCGCCATAGTTGGTGACGTTGAAGGTTGCGGCCGGGATGACCGGCAGCGGGATGTTTTGCGCCGGAAGAGGCGCCGCACAAGGCAACAAAAGACCGGCGATGAGGAGCAGGCGAATTTTTGGAAGGGTCATGGAACGATTTATTACAGCACCGCCCCGCACAAGGCAACCTTTGCTTGGCCATCGATTTCGCAAGGTGGTCGGGATTTCTGGTTGGAGCAGACATCCGATTTTTTAGCCGGGCGGCAGCACTGCGTCTGGCGTTCCGGCCTCCTTGGATTTAGGACAAAGCATCGCTTTAAG
>Ga0182027_10001140_pt1 | contig 44646 bp, 37 predicted proteins | sample 712E1DmetaG_FD_121300 | JGI IMG/M metagenome (GOLD analysis project Ga0182027, IMG submission 121300) | Permafrost microbial communities from Stordalen Mire, Sweden - 712E1D metaG (Illumina Assembly) | ecosystem: Environmental > Terrestrial > Soil > Wetlands > Permafrost | place: Sweden...
TTCATATGTTACTCTTACATACTCGCCATCGTGTATGACTTCACTCCATATTTCATCCTGGGATTTAACTTGTTCATAGATGTCGGATATATAATTTCTATTCTTATCAAGATGTTCGGCTTTTGTTATAATAATTATTTCAAATGTTTGATTACTTAAATGCGGAGCGACCCATTCTATCTTATCATATAATGAATTATTATTAGTATCATATGCTATGAATGGAATTTCTCTAAATATAAATCCTTGCGTGGATAGTTCCGATAATTCTTCCGGAGTCAAGGACATATTATCTGCGGAATTACCTAATGAATCATTAGTTATCCTCCATTTCAGAGAAATGCTCTGTAAATCTTTAACTTCAACAGGCAAAGTAGCATACGCTGTGACATTAGTATAATGCGTCGAAGAAGAAACAGTAACTTCTTTGGCATTCTTTGACAACATTTTCTCAGATTTACCCGGAGCTTCGGTATAATATTCTACTTCAACATTATCTGTCGAATCATTCAATAATATAGTTGTATTCTCCATCAATGTCGACGTTTCTGAATTTAATGTGAAATTCTTTGTATCTTTTGTTTTATATTTTTGTCGTGATATATTCTTCAACTGTTTCTTTAGCTCCTTACGGACACCTTTATCGAGTTTGAATAGACTGATATTAGACGCTGAGACCGGCATATCCAATGAAATATTCGTAACATTTCTCTGTGAATGTACTTTCTTAATCCACTTCACAGGCTCTCCAACAACAGCAGAATACTGAATAGTCTCTATAGTAATATTTGTACTATTAGTTTCATTAATAGATGTGTTTGAAATATTCACTAATATATGGAATACATTTGATTGTACAAGGTTCTCGCCATCACTAGCATATACGAACATAGAATAATTGTTGCTGATATTAGATACAAAATAAGTTATAATACTGTCGCTAATTATTGGTGTTACTCCTAATACCGTATTGGAATCGAATGTCAGATTATCACTATCTTCATCAACGAAATAATCTGAAAGATTAATGCGGAATACATTAGTATCATTCAAATAAACGTCACCTATATCCTTAATTTGTACAGGAGAATGATTGACGTTCTTAGTAGTATAGATAATAGAATCTATAGACAAAGTACTATTTTCAGACAATACTATCACTAAATCGGTATGCATCATATTAACATTAAGTTTACATGTATCAATACACATATCTAATGAAGTTATGGGTCCAGTAATATTATATATCGAAATGGTTTGATTTTCCGTCAAGTTCCTTAGGATAGATCTATTTATTGAGTCATTCATTGTAGAAGAATTCATCGATTCATTTATCGAAATGTTCGTCACAGACTCATTAACAATTGATTCGTTAACAATAGAAATATTCGTGATGGATTCATTAATAGTTGATTTTTCGGAAGTATGATTCGTTTCATTCAATATATCGATAGACAGATTTTCTATAACATCATTAGATATATTATTTGATATACTATCATTTGGTAGAACAGATGGCGGTGATTCTGAATTTATAGCACTTGATTCGTTTGAATTACTAGTCGAATCTTCAACAGGCAGTTCTAAAACTGAAGTGCTGCTCGAAATAGGTTCCTTAGAACTCTCTGGAACACTTGACGATATAGGAGAAGATGCGGGTTCTCCGACATCTGATACATCTAATCCTGTTATTAGGTTAGCGCTCTTGCTGCTAGTATCGCTTTGTGCAATCAATAATAATTTTCCGCTATCATTTAACCAAAGCTTAAATTCGCCTACATAATGACCATTAAATCTTATACTTGTGATTGTGCCATTAATTTCGAGTTGCTCAATAGTACTATTAGTATAAATCTTATTCAGTACCAGAACTTTCTCAACATTGCCATCGAATGTAGACATCCCAGTCAATGTTGGCTTGAAGGCGATGAATAACAAGAACAACATCAAAAAGAGCACACCAACTAACAACAACCTGTCCTCCATTTAAGAGAATCTTTTTCTCTTTCCGTATTATAGCTTTGCCTATCCATTTTTATTTAATAGTCCATAAGAACCGAACTCGAGCCGTTTTATTCCTAATTCGTCCTTAATCTTTTTGTTGTCTTCTTTAGCCTGAAGCATCATTGCAAGTTTAGTGTTTCTCAGAATTCGTTGATTCAACTCTATGCCTGTATTCTTGCCATATTTTTTCAGTATCTGGAATATTCGTTTATCAGATATTCTACCACTTTGTCTTGTTGTAAAAATAAAATCTTTAATATTCTCTTCACTAATGAACTCTCTAATGCTAGTTAGTAACTCATTACTTATTCGAACTTCTCTTTTAGAAATACCTATAGAAATAGAATATTTTTTTATATCCTCAACCTTTATATTTACTAGTTCAGAAACCAGACATCCACTTTCAAGCAGGGTATTAAATGCGATAAAATGCCTTTTGTCGATTATATTATCGCGCAACTTTTTTATATCATTTTTATTTAAGAAAGATTTTATTTTTAACCCTTTAAGGCCAAAAATATTTTTTGCTTTTTTTATTCCCTTCTCTTCTGTAATTTCAATAATTCTTGCGTTCCTGATTTTGCTCGGTTTAGTTCCTAGATATTTCTTCACTATTTGTTGTACTCTTCTTACTTCTAATTTCGGACTTTGTCTTGTAGAAAAAAGAAATTCTGAAGAAGATTTCTTTAAATAATTCTTAATCTCTTCTCTCAACCCAATAGAAATCTCGATATGTCTTCTTTGCTTGCCGACAATTATAGAATTAGTGTATATATCCTCGACCTTTATATTGACAAGTTCAGAAACAGTACATCCAACCTCACGCAAAATTCTTATTAGAAGATAATCACGTTTTGATATAGCGCCAATAGGTTCAGAACTAGTATTATTTCTATAGCTATCGCTAACCTGTTGATTTATCTTGGCCATTTTAAAAAGCGCTAACGCTACGTCTAACGTCAGTCAATCAATTTACTAAAAGGTTGAGTTTACTATTAGTAACTATTACGAAACTCATATATTAATGTTTCGTTTTTTATAATCACAATCATAATTTAGAAATATTACTCAGAATAGTGTCTGGTATAAAGTATTTTTTCCAAATCACAAACTTTAAGTAAATAATCATATTTCTATCTGATAATAGTTTAACAGAAATAAAAAGGAGGATGTTAAGCAGAAGTTATCGACGGACGCTTGCCTCTTCAAAAGATTTAACCTCGCCAGATGATGATGTATTATTTAGCGAGGAGTGGCGGCAGCTGCGAAACAGAAGGATTTCACAATAGCCGTTAAATCGTTTTGTTGTGATTCTTTTCATTATCCTTCTTCCCTCTTTCATATTCTTTTTGTTCTTTTGCTCCTGCTAGTTGTGCTTTCAACGCTTCAATCGTATCTCGAAGTTCAATAGCCTTCTCAAAGTCTAAATTTTCTGCAGCCACATGCATCTGTGCATCAAGTTCTATGATTTTCTTTTCAACATCCTCTGATGCCATGTGTTTTATGCCTTTCAACTCATATTTTTTTGCAGCAATCGTTTTAACAATCGTAGTAGGAGTAATATGATATTTCTTATTGAATTCTATCTGCATCTCTCTTCTTTTATGCGTGATTTCCATTGCACTCTTTATCGATTTGGTCAATCTATCCGCGTATAGGATTACGTGACCATCGACATTACGTGCGGCTCGTCCGATAGTTTGTATAAGCGATCTTTCATCACGCAAGAATCCTTCCTTATCAGCGTCGAGAATACATATCAGGCTGACTTCGGGAATGTCAAGTCCTTCCCTTAGCAAATTAATGCCGACGAGAACATCAAATTCTTTAGACCTTAATTGTCTTACAAGTTCAATTCTTTCTAAACTCTCGATTTCTGAATGCATATACCTTACTCGGATCCCTTCTTTTGATAAATAATCAGTCAAATCTTCAGCCATCCTTTTTGTAAGCGTTGTAATTAAAACTCGAGAATCATTTTCGACTGTTTTATGGATTTCAGAAATCATGTCTTTTATCTGATCTTTAATAGGGCGCATCTCGACGATTGGATCGATCAATCCTGTAGGTCGAACTATTAATTCAACAACTTGTCCTGAACTTTTAGTCTCATATTCAGAGGGTGTTGCAGATACGAATACTACATGATTGAAAAATTTTTCAAACTCGTGAAACTTCAATGGCCTATTGTCGAATGCGCACGGTAATCTGAATCCGAAGTCTACAAGATTCTTTTTACGCGCATAATCTCCCTTGAACATGGCATTTGCTTGAGGAATTGTTTGATGCGATTCATCAATAATGAGCAGGAAATCTTTTGGAAAATAATCGAGCAAAACATTTGGCGCCGTGCCTTTTGCCCTGCCGTCGAAATGTCTTGAATAATTTTCAATTCCATTACAGTATCCCATCTCTTCAATCATCTCAATATCATACTTTACTCTTTTACGTAAACGTTCAGCTTCAAGCATTCCAAGATTTGGCAATTGCTCCTCGAGCTCTGCTCGAATAGCATTTAATGCCTTAGTATGTTTCTCTTCCGGTACTACATATTGCTTTGCCGGAAATATCATCAATTTATCGAATGTAGTTATTTCGTCATTAGTTATGTGGTGCAATTCAGAAATTTTTTTAATAGTTCCATCTTCAAGTTCTATTCGTGTAATATTATCTTCATATCCTGGAATTATATCAATCACTTCTCCACGAACTCGAAATTTTCCTGGCTCCAGTGCTTGATCGTTTCGTTCATATTGCATATCGACAAGTCTTCCGATTAATTGTTGCCGAGCATATTTTGCACCAACTTGAAACAATGTACTCATATCACGAAAATCCTGAGGATCACCAAGACCATAAATACATGAAATGGACGAAACTATAATTACATCTTCTCTTGACATAAGACTCGCAACAGCGTGCAATCGCATCTTCTCGATCTGCGCGTTTACTGTCGCTTCCTTCTCGATGTAAGTGTCGGATGCAGGCATGTAGCTTTCAGGCTGATAATAATCATAATAAGAGATAAAATATTCCACACGATTTTTTGGGAATAATTCTTTCAGTTCAGTATATAATTGTGCAGCAAGAATCTTGTTGTGTGCAATTACTAACGTAGGTTTCTGGACCTCCTGGATAACATTCGCCATTACAAAAGTTTTTCCAGAACCAGTAATTCCAAGAAGAGTCTGCCTCGGAAATTTGTTGAATCCATCGACTAATTTCTTAATGGATTCAGGCTGTCCTCCAGCAGGCTTAAATGGAGAGATAAGATTGAATTTCATGAAGAAAAGAGTCCGTATACGTTTAAATAATTTATGGAAAGCATATCCTATGAAGAGGATGGGTGGGGACTACTTACAAATATGTCTTATCTTCGTATTAGATCTTTTATATAATTATATAGATTAAGATCGATAATTCTTAATCCATCAATTCTTCCAGCAACAGGTAATAAATTTTTTTCTGCACGCGTTTCATATGTTTTTTGTCTTTCCTGTGCCGTCAATCCATTCTTTTGAAGCATATATTTTTTCGTATATAGATTGGAGATGCCGTCGGCACTATATAAGTAGAATCTGATATACTCGTCTAAGTTTTGTGATGCAAACCATAAATTGTTTATGTGATTTTCATCTTTGTCTTCTCCATCTTCGAAAATGCTCATGGAAAAAATATATTCTCCGACTTCTTTACCGAATCGTACCTTTATATCACGTAAATCTTTTATCACTGTCTCCTTGTTTTCTTCGAGAGCATCATGAAGAAATGCGGAGATTATTATTTCCTTTCGTAAGCCAAATTCAGCAATGAGATATCCGCATTGTACTGGATGTGATGCGTATGGTACTCCGCTATCCCTCAATTGCCCTTTGTGTTTTTTGATTGTATATTCCAATCCTTTTCTAGTATAGTTATCCACATAATCCGATGATTGGTCAATATTGGAATAATATGATGCAGGATTCACTTTCTTAAAGACTTCTTCCATCAATACATCTGCAATTTTCTTATCATCTTCTTTATGTTTGCAAAATATGTCAGAAATTAAATCCATATTCTTTTCAAGATTATGCCGGAGCTCTTTCTGGTCCAACTGTGCCTGATACGTGAGTCTCATGTTAGAAAGAGGAGCAAATAGTGTAATAAAAAGTTATTGGAATAATTATATTTGAGATATTTGAACGAGCTTCATTTATACCATTCTGGACTTACGAATTTTGCAAGAGCGCACCTTGTTGCATCTTCAAATTCTTTTATCCTAATATATAATCCTTGAGTTAGAATTCCGCCCGCTCCTTCTTTATGCCTTATCTTGTTTTCATTGTCTTTCATCAATTCCTGCATTATTGGTCCTAATTCTTCTCCAGAATTTATTCTATGCACGATGTTTCCGGGCAATTCTATACTAGCGCTTTGTCCAAGGCCAATGACTCCGTCTTTATTTATTATTGCCGTCCATCCATGCAAGAACATTCCATGACTGTTGGTATGAACTGTGCCTTCAAGCCCTATCCCATAATCTGCATCAGTTTTATCAAGAGCATATTTTGCTCTATTTATAGCTCCCTTAATCGCTTCTTCATCGTTTTTTGGTTGATTACTAATTCCGGAATCAGTCTCTAAAGAAATAAATTCCGCATCTTTCCAGATGAGTTTTATAATATTTTCAACTGCAGTATTCTTGGCCTTATTTAGTGTACCTATGGCTATCTTCATGAAATTTGAGAAATGCTGGCTAGTTATATATTTTGTTATATCGCAATTATGGATTGATTAAAAAAAAGAAATAGAATAAAAAAAATTTAATATGATAAAAAATCTAGCAGGAGTAGTTTATCTTCTTGGCCTGAATCCGCCCTGCCTATTTGTGAAATTTCTTCCCTGATGCGATTGTCTTGGCCTATCTTCACCATCATCGACATGGCCATTGTATCTAGCACCGTCTCTTGGAGAGTCGAAACTTTCTGATCTTCTTCCTTCTCGTGGTCCGTCAGATCTTCTTCCGCCAAAGCCGCCTCTGCTTCCACCATAGCCTCCCCTGTCTCCACCACGATCATTGCCGCGACTATCACTAAATCTTCCTCGACCAGAACTTCTTTCGAATTTAATAATTGGTATGCTAGGCATCACTTCCTTATTGACTTTTATCGTCCTGTCGGAAAGGACGTTGCTGAAATTATTATAATCTTTCTGCGTCAATAATGTAACAGCTTCGCCACTTTCGCCTGCTCTTGCAGTCCTTCCAATCCTGTGAGTATATTCTTCAGCATTTTTCGGTGCATCATAATTAAATACATGAGTAATATTTCTTATGTCAAGACCACGTGCAGCAACATCTGTAGCTACAAGTACGCTTATATGCTCTTTTTTCAACATTTCAACAACTTGTAATCTCCTATTCTGAGTCAATCCTCCGTGGATTGCCATTGCCTTAACACTTTCTCGATCAAGATTTCGTGTTACAGCGTCTACTTCCTGACGTGTAGCGCAGAATACTAATGCAATTCCATTATTCTTTTTTAACAAGTATAATAATAGCGAGAATTTTTCTTCAGGTCTTATATTATAATATACCTGCTTCAATAATTTTGTATCAACATGGACTTGTCCCTTGATATATACTGGATTATTGAAGTGTTTCTGTATTATTGTTCTTATAGGTCCTGGTATAGTTGCACTGAACATTAAAGATTGCCTATTTCTTGGAGTATGTTTCAATATCTCTAAAATATCATCAATGAATCCCATCTCAAGCATCCTATCAGCTTCATCCAATACGAAAAATTTTATGTTATCAAGTTTCATCGATCCTCTATCTAGATGATCAAGCACTCTTCCCGGAGTTCCAATAATTATCTCTGCTCTCCGCAAATCATCAATCTGTGGACCAATACTTACGCCACCAAATACTGAGACCATTCTAAGGCCAGTAAATTTGCCCATGACTTTCATTGTATCATATATCTGGACGCATAATTCTCTCGTCGGCGTCAATATAATAGCCTGGGCACCTTTGCCTTGCACAATACTATTTAATATTGGCAACCCAAATGCTGCAGTCTTTCCAGAACCAGTCTGCGACTGTCCAACTATATCTTTACCACTCAAAATTGTTGGTATACATTTACCCTGGATCTCTGTCGTTTCAGTAAATCCCATATTGGCTACAGCCTTCAATAATTCAGGCTTTAAATTCAGTTCTTCAAATTTCATCTTTTTTCTCCAAAAGAATCTTTTAGACAATCAATAGAATACAAATATCTTGATATCTGTCATACATCGGCTGACATATGAAACATTTCAAACGTGTGTTGAAACATCTTATTTTGCGACGATGCTCTTGATTGTGAGCAAGCGTCATTAATAGAATGAGCCTACTCTCCACAATTCTTTTTATTAATACAAGAAGTAATTACCTATTTATAAAGTATGTGATTAATATTTTGAAAAAATTAATAAATTGATTTAGGATTTCATATTATGATGGATATAGAACTCAGAAGAGTGGCAGATGCTGCAAAAGCAGAAAAGTGGGACGAAGTAGATAAACAAATACCTAAATTAATAAAAAATCCAGTTTACGTCCAGTGGGCATACGAAAATGCGTTATCGAGCAGTAATTCAAATCTAAAAGATTTAGGGGCGAGCATTTTGGAAAAGGCAGTAATTGCAGAAGAAAAATTCGCACTGATGAGAGATAAATTATACTATAGGATGATTGAGGAAAAAAATCCTTATGTAAGATACAGAAGTGCTTTTGCTCTTGCTGCTCATGGACCAGGAAGATATAAAAATAAGGTCTTAGACGTGTTGCAGGAAGCATTGAGAGATAAGGACGTCAAGAAATTCGCGGCTAAATATCTAAAACAGTTGGATGATTAAGATTCTATATCAATTTCATTAATTTTACTTAAGAAAGTATTTCTTATAATTTTCAGAAGCACTATTCGGTTCCGGAATATTATTTGATTTACGTTGAAGTTCGAAATGCCAATTATTAGTTCCAGATTCATTTACTTTAACCATATCAAAATTTTCACTAACATACTTCACAAATATTTTATAATTATTTATTGCTCGAGAATCAGAATTATTCGAGTTATAGTCGGAATTGAATGAATTGGCATCTTGACAGCATTTATCCTCAACACTTCCTCTTTTAAGTAATCGTACAAATGTTTTTTCTGATAACATAACAATATCGAAGATGGTGTTCCTTTAAATTTTTTACTATAATTCTGATTTAGATTTCGATAATCTTTATAAACCTATAATTTTTTCCATAGATTGGACCTATCATGCGCTGGTGGTCTAGTGGTTATGACTCTGGCCTTCCAAGAGTGTCAGCATTGCTGTCATTCGAATTTAGCCGGTTGCCCGAGTTCGAATCTCGGCCAGCGCATTTGTTATATTTTTCCTTTCTCGAGGATTGATTAACGCGATAAACTTTTCTCTGTCAGATCTACGTATATTGACATGATGCATATTTACACGATTAGATCTTTTCTCGATATATTCATAATAATGATGTGGAATATCTAAATCTGTAAGAAATGTTTTGATGTTGTCTATAAGCTTTTCTGATGAACTTGCGAAACTTATCTTTTTATCACTAAAGTATCCGTCGCTATCGAGAGAACCTCTAAGAAATCCGATTTTGAATTCTCTTCTATACTGGTTCCCTTTAAGATGTATCGAGTGTGTTTTTCTTCCTGTTTCATTCCAATCAAGATATTCTCTTATTAGTTTGTAGATATTCTGAGAATAATATTTCAAAATAATCTTATTATTTTCTATGTTTTGCATAGGATACTTTCCGAATAATTGGTGAAGAATTTCCTTTAGCTCATCCACATATTTTCTCTCTTTAACATTGAAATACAAGAATATTTTGTAATGTCCTATTGAATCCTTATAGAAACAACCATCGCCGGCAAACAATCCTATAAATTCTCCGATTAATTCCTCATCATTGGATTGTATTGTTATAGGATTAAATTTATGCGTTTTAATACCAGGGAATCTGCGATATATAGAAGTTTTATCAATATTTGTGACCTTAATAATTTGTCTTAGAGATACACCGTTATTTATCATCAACGCGACTTCATCTAGTTGTTGTTCGGTAATTTTGTTCGATTTCATATTTAACCTCCGAAGAAATATCTTCTCATTAGATCTTGGAAGATATTTCGCAAGGAGTGTTTATAGAAATTAGAATAGATTTAAATACGCTGTGCGAGGATGTCCAGTGCTGAAATATTAATTACATTTAAATAAAAGGTTACTTTGCCATACTTTATGGAAAAAACTCTCTTAATAAAATATATTACTGACGTTCTTCTTGCAATAGCATTTTTATTAAATATTTTGACTGGGATATTTAAATTTCCTATCTTGACGTCATACTTCAAATTCATATTCAGATCCATAAGCAGTCCGACAATGGCATTTATACATGACTGGTCTGGAATTTTGCTTGTATTATTAGTATTTATTCACTTGATATTAAATTTCAAGTGGATTGCAGAAATGACTAAATCTATATTCAAGAGGAAAAAATGAGATCAAAACTTCTAAAAATGAATTTCGTAATACTGCTACTGCTTATATTTCTGATGGTTGGTTGCGCAACTCAAGAAAATAGTAGTCAATTAAAGGAATTGAGCAAAGTAGAAATAAAGGAATATCAAGGACAACAACTTGATTCAATGGCCGACGTTCGTGATGTCTCGATAGATGGTCCTCAATATATTAATATCAGCACGTATAGACTCGAAATAACAGGACTTGTTGATGCGCCAAAAAATTATACATACGATGAAGTTTTAATGCATCAGAAATATTCAAAGGTTGTTGAATTGCAGTGCACTGAAGGATGGAGTGCAACAGTATTATGGGAAGGAGTTTTATTGAAAGATTTATTTGATGAAGCAAAAGTAAGACCTGAAGCGAATACTGTCATATTCTATGCAGTTGATGGATATACGACTTCATTACCTTTAGATTATGTAATGAAAAATAATATAATTCTTGCTGACAAGATAAATAATGTAACACTAGTTCCTGAACGAGGATATCCATTTGAACTAGTTGCAGAAAATAAACTTGGTTATAAATGGATTAAGTGGGTCACAAAAATAGAATTATCAAGTAATTCTTCTTATCAAGGTTATTGGGAAAGCAACGGGTACTCGAATAGTGGAGATATATGATTTTAGATTTCTAGTAAACCAAAGGGAATCTCAATCAAGCACCTTTCTTATGTTCTTTAATAACTTTTTTAAACACCTATATGCTCTTTGACTTAATGACTATAGATAAACTTGTCGAAAGAAGTGATTTATTTGTTTATGGTTTAGTTAAACCAGCGCTAACCGTGATTAATTTTTTTACATGCAATTATCATTCTGAAATGCCAGAATCAACTTATAAATTATTATCACAAGGGACTCCTGTTTTATTTACAGGACTTCATAAGAGTCTTTGGGAAACGATAGGAGTCCCATATATTTTATCTAAGGAATATGATTTGCCAGTCCCATATATAGTGATGGCTCACGCTCTCGTAGGCGGAAAGATGCCTCACTGGTTTATGGTGCATCTTGGAGCAGATTTCACGAAGAGAGCTGGTGGACGTGGAAATATTGATTTGACTAAAGAGCGTATTCAATCAAGACTTAAAAATAGGCATTCCGTCGTTATTTTTCCTGGAATGGAAAAAGGCAGGCAAAAGAACGGTGTTGCAAAACCGTATGAAACTACTGCATTTGAAGCTTTAATACAGATGGGAGATACTCAATGGAATGTGCCTTTCAATGTCGATTATACAAGAGTTAATGAACTAAGAAATCTAAAAGAGATTGATGAATTTTTGGACACGGAAAAACATTATATGTTCAAACTCATGCATATTGCGAGATGGTTATTCAGAAATTTTGGAGATATATATGTATCATTTGGAGAACCCATAAAAGTTACTAATGATATGAATAGGCGAGAACTTGCGGATTATACTCGAGAAAAATCCTTAGACCTGGTAAAAATATTGGCTCCGAATGTGTTGTCAAAAGCTATGTTAAGACTTAATTTTGATTCAGACGGAAAATTCGACCAAGATGAACTATACACGCATATTGAAGATGTAAAGAAGGAGTATGTTGGTTATGCTGATAAATTCCGAGGATTCGATATGGATACTTCACCGCAAAAAATTGTCAAGATCTCAAAACTTCCTCTTGACATAAGATGGTTACCTACACATAACATATATTATAATTACATAAGTCATTTTCCTCAGAAATAAATTTCATGGCATGTTATTTTATCGTGTAGTCCATTAACTTTAAAAACACTCTTGCTACAATCTCTTATATGATAACTAAAAAAAGTAGGAAAGTTGCGAAAGTCTCTCTTGATGAGAATGGCCACGACCCTAATAGTGTACTTGTAATTTGCGCGCATTCTGATGACCAGATATTCGGTCCAGGTGGAACTGTTGCAAAATATGCCAAGGAAGGAAAGAAAGTTCATACAATAATATTTTCTTATGGCGAACTATCGTTGCCTTTGCAGAAGAAAGAATACACGATAAAAGCCCGTGTAAAGGAAGCAAAAGATGTTGATAAATATCTTGGCGGTCACGGAGTCACTTTTTTAGGTTTGGAAGAATCAAAATTTTCAGAGCAATTCATAAAGAAGAAGATGTATCCAAAACTTAAACGCCTAATATTAGAATACAATCCAAGCATTATATTCACACATTCTGTTGACGATCCAATGCCTGATCATAGAGCACTGCATAAACTGATATTGGAAACTGTCGACAGGATGAGATACAAATGCGATGTGTACATGTTCGATGTTTGGAACTTGTTTAATTTCAAAAAAAGACATTATGTAAAAATAGTTGTAGATATATCTGACACTTTCAACATGAAAATCAAAGCTTTAAGGATGTTTACAAGTCAGAGAAATAGCCTTATTTTACTGATGTGGAGCGTATATTTGAGAGCATGGCATAGTGGGAGAGATATTAAAGTCAGAAGAGCTGAAACATTTTATAAGATAAGATAGGAATTGTTATAAGATAGGAATTGTTTATTGGGTAAAAGATAAAATAGATACAATTTTGGTCGAGAATCGCTAACATGGTCGAAGAATTATTGGAAAGGAAAAAGAAACTTGTAATTGCTACAGATAATTTTCTGCCTAGATGGGACGGAATAGCAAGATTCTTATCCGAAATAATATCAAGACTTCATAAGCATTATGAGATAATAGTCATAGCTCCAGATTTCGGGACATACGAGGATCCACATATAAAATTAGTAAAGATACCATTGATGAAGCTTCTTAAAGTCGGAGATTTTCCTATACCGCAATTTAAGCGCAAGACTATTGGAAATGTAATAAAAGATGCAGATATAGTATTTTCCCAAACTATTGGCCCAGTAGGAATAACTGCTATAAGGATGGCCAAACGTTACAAGAAACCATTAGCATCATTTATACATACGATAGAATGGGAATTGGTTCCAAGGGCAATGGGTGCACCGTTATTAAAAAAGTATGGACAGCTTTTTGCTAAACGTACAGCAAAAAGATTGTATAACAGCAGCGACATGCTAATCATGCCCTCGCAAAGCATTTCAGAATTATTTTTATGGAATAACATCAAGACGAAATCTGCAATCGTAAATCTAGGTGTTGATGCAAAAAAATTCTTGCCATTAGAAGAAGAGCAAAAACATGATTTGAAAGAACAACTAGGATTATCTTCTAAAGATATAATCATAGGATATCATGGTCGTATAGGAAGAGAAAAAGATTTAATGACATTGTTGCGTGCATTCACAAGATTACAGCAAGTCAATAAGAATATTAAATTATTGATAATCGGCGATGGAATAGAGTCTATAAAGAAACAGTTATCATCAAGAGAAGGTGTAATATTAACTGGCGCAAAAAATAATCCTATACCATACCTACAAGTTATGGATATATATTGCATGCCATCATTGACGGAAACAACATGCCTGTCAGTCTTGGAAGCGATGGCGTGCCAATTGGCAGTAGTCAGTACAGAAGTCGGATTCATAAAAAGTTATATTAGAAATGGATACAATGGATTATTCTTCGAAAAACAGAATCAATATCATCTAGCAAAAGATATTCAAAGATTGATAACAGATGTAGAATATAGAAAGACACTCGGTATTAACGCGAGAAAGACTGTCGTGGAACAATTCTCATGGGACAAGACGGCATATGGAATAGAGATAGCATTGAATGAGTTATTAGAACATAAAGGGAAGAAATAAAAGTTTGAGGTTTCAGAATTATTTATCTATATCTTTAGCGTCGTGACTTTAGATATTCCGAATTCGTTCATAGAAATTCCGTACAATGAATCTGCTTCTCCGATTACAGAATCGTTGTGGCTTATGATTATGTATTGTGCCTTCTTGGAATAATTCTTGACCAAGAGTGCGAGTTGTTCTGAATTCTTCTTGTCCAATGCTGCATCGACTTCGTCAAATATGTAGAATGGTGCAGGATCATATTCCTGTACTGCGAAAATGAATGCGATTGCAGTCAATGTTTTCTCTCCACCGGATAATGATTTTATATCTAGGAATCTTGTTCCTGTTATTCTGACCTTTATTAAAAGTCCTCCATTGAATGGATCGTTAACATCTTCTAGTTCTAATGATGCTTCGCCTTTACTGGATAGTGCGCCGAATATTACCTTGAAGTTATGGTCGATTATTTCATATGTCTTCATGAACAATTCCTTTTTCTTGCTGTCAATCTCGTTTATCATGACGAGAACATCTTCGCGCTCGTGTAATATCCTGTCCTTCTTTTCAATAAATGTCTTGTATTCTTTTTCTATTCTTTCATATATCTCGAGCGCGCGCATGTTTACTGCACCGATGTCCATGATTATCTTTTCGAATTGTGCAATCTCTTTAAGTATGTCTGATTCGGGCTTATCTTTGAATAGTTCGACGTTTTCATATTGTTTGAATTCTTCAATCATCCCGGAAAGTTGTGCGCGGATCTCTGCGTTTTGCAGTGATACGAGATTGCTCTTCTGCTCAACCCTTCTCGCTTCTTCCTGTTTATTGAATACTTCATTCTCTATCTTGCCTACTTCATCAGATAATTTGTTACGCTTGTTAAATAATTCCTTGAATTGCGCAAAGAATTTTGCTTCAACAGCCTCTTTTTCTTTCAATGAAGATTCTTGCTCCTTAACTTTCTTTACCAAAGTATTTTTCTCGTCCTCAAATCCTGCTTTTTCCTTGTCCTGCTGCTTCAATATTTTTGAAATATTTTCTTTTTCTGGATTTAGAACATTCATTATTTGTGCATCATTATTTTTTATTTCAATTCTGTAATTAGCGACTTCTTCGCGTAATTGTGTCCTCTTCTGCTCGAATGCATTCAGTTCAGCGAGCAATGCAGGATTTCTTAGTTCGTTTATTTTATCCCTTAATTGCTGTTTTTTGATCTTCAATTGTGCTAATGCTCTGTTCTTTTCAGATGTCTTTCCGATTATTATATCGAGAGTCTTGTCTAATTCGCTAATAGCTTTTTTCAATTCAAGCTTTTGTTTTTTGCTTACATCTAAATCATTTGAGTCTAGATGCAATGTTTTTTCCATGACGATTATTTCGCCGTCAAGATTGGATTTTAATAGTCTTAATCTATCGATTAAATCTTCATTGTCGAGCTTCTTTTGTTCTAGGTTGCTTACGACGTGGTTTAGATCGTCAAGTTCTGATTCTAATTTAGTGATTCCGTCGCTGACTTCTTTTTCTTGGAATCCAACGCCTGTCTTTTGTCTGAATCCTCCCTGCATCGAGCCGCTCGTCTCAAGCAAGTCTCCAGATAATGTTACCATTCTATAATTTCCTACGCCGATTTTTCTTGCAGTCTCTATATCCTCGACAACAATAGTATTCTCAAATACAAAACTGAATACCTTCTCATATTTTTGATCATAAGTTACTAGATCAATTGCAAGACATCTAATGCCTGGAACATTCAAGTTTCTAAGTTCAGGCTTGATATTGACGGAACGTATCTTGTTCATCGGCAAGAATGTTGCAATGCCAAGTTTATTGTCTTTCAAGTATTTTATACATTCTGAAGCGAGTTTATCATCTTCAACTACAATGCTTCGAATTCTTGCACCTGCTGCAACTTCTAATGCTAATGAGTACTCTGATTTTACGTTTCCAAGGGTTGATACAAGTCCATAAATTCCTTTTTTTGTATCTTTCATTTCAAGGATTCTTTGCACGGCAACTCCTGCAGCGACGCTTTCCTTGATGGTATTATTTTTTGCTTGTAATTTCATCAATTCTTCCTTACGACTAAGCATTTTTGTGTGTGCATTGCTTGCCTGTGCAGCAAGTGAAGAATTATCAGAAAGTGCAGTATTCAATTCTAAAGTTATTTTTTTGAATTCATCCTTCTTTTTCTTTAACGTTTCAAGTTGTCCCTTATTTTCTTTATCCAGCCTCAATACATTTTCGATGCTTTCATCGATGTTCTTCAGTACCATTTCGCTCTTATCTTTTTCTCTTAACGTATTTTGCTGCTCTTCTCTTATTTTTTGAATCTCTTCCTGCAATACTTCACTATCCTTATCTATCTGTTCAATCTCCTTGTCAATTTGTTGGACGTTGTCTAAATTATTTTTTTCTAGGAAGACTTTAATCTTGGTCTCTATTTGTAATAGATCTTTTTCTTTATTGAGTATTGCTCCATCAAGATCCTTTTTACCTAACTGTAACTTTTCTATTTTATCAGTTAAATCACTGACGGAAGTTTGTAATTGTAATTTTCTTTCAGAAATTTTTGCAATCTCTGTATCTATGCCTGTGATTCTTTGATTATTTAATGCTAATTCTATCTTTAATTTCTCGACTTCTTTATGGATTGCGACTTGTTCTTTCTCGCCTTTCTCTTCAATCTCTTTATTTATCCTTTCAATCTCATGTTTTTTCTGTTCGGCGGATTCTTTTAATTTTGCAACTTCTTCCTGCAATTTTGCTATTTTTCCAGTTCCGTCGTCCATCTCTTTCTGTAATTTATCTTTTTCCAAAGTTTTTACTCGTATCTTTGAGTCAAGCAATGTTGCTTTGTTGCTCTTTATCTTGTCGTTTAAATCCTTGAATTTTAGTGCCTGGTCCCTGTCTCTCTTCAATTCTTGCAAATGTGTCTTTCTCTCGGCAAGTATTATTTCGACTTCATTCATCTTTTCTTCTACACGCTGTAATTCTCGCAATGCTTTCTCTTTTTTTTCTTCATACACGCTAAGACCTGCAATCTGTTCCAGCATCTGCCTTCTTTCAAGAGGAGTCATTTCTATCAGGCTGATTATTTCTCCTTGGAGAACTATGTTGTATCCGTCTGGATTGATCTTTGCAAACGATAATAGGTCGAGAACCTCTTGCCTTGTTTTTGCTTTATCATTAATCTTGTAAACTGATTGACCGTTTTCCTTGATGAGTCTTGTAATCTTTATTTCATTTGGATATTTGTCTTCTTCAGGTTTTTTTCTTTTACTGGCAGATTCATCTCTTATAATTGGGAATACTTTATTTGTATTGTCGAAGAATATTGATACCTCGCCTTCTTTAGCAGGATTCTTTAATTTTCCACCATTATAGATTAAGTTAGAACTTTTTTCTGCACGCATCTCTTTACTTGAGCCTTTACCTAGAACAAAACATAATGCGTCCATGACATTGGATTTTCCAGAACCGTTAGGACCTAAGACGCAATTAAAATTATCTCCAAACAATAGTTCAGTCTTGTTCGCAAAACTCTTAAAACCCCTTATTTCCAGTTTAGTTACTTTAGTTACTCTAGACATAAATATATCTCCACAGTTCTTACTTTCTAACTCATTTCATACCGCGCTAGCACCAAGCGAGCTATCGGATTTATATTCTATTAATCTAGACTCGATTGATGTTTCAATAACACCTCTATGCGAGCGTGCTAGTGTTTACAGGCGTGGCAATGTAATGTCGCCTAACATGCTAGCATTACCTCACCTAAAATAGATGAAATGGTCCACATTTCATATATAAAGTTGATTATTTTGACAGGAATTCTAGCTGTATATCAATATTTTCTAATTAAACAATAGCTATTATAATTATTTTTTATTTTTTAATATACCATACTTCATACTTTTGACCGTTTATTGTTATTGTTGATACAAATTCGGGTATTGGTACTGCTGCACAAGTTTGACATGTTTGGCATACATCACATGTGTTATTGATTGATGGACATGTAGTATTTATTGATGGTATTGTAGTGTTTGTATTGTTATTTGGCGGTAGAGTTATGTTTGTAGTATTATTTGGTGGTATGGTTATATTCGTATTATTTAAACTAATTTTATACGGCAAATATCCGATGAAAGTATTTAAGGGATTTGTTGTCTGTTGTATGCCGTCTGAAGGAATTCGCCATAATCCGTTTGTTGATGTTTTAGTTAAGTAGTCTCCATTGTTTACTACGGTTCCAGCTGTTCCTGTTGCACAATCTTTGTAATATTTTAAACATTCAGTTCTTACTTTTGTATTGTATCGATTAGATGGATTGATCAAAGAACTTGGGTACTTCCCTATTTCAGTATAAATCTTTTTTTTGCTGTCGACTAATTGCTTTGTTAATGCTGTAGTTGTTAGATTGGTTAAATCAGAATGATTTACTGTGTGTGATATAATCTCCCAACCATTAGTGTTCATTTCTCGCAATTGAGACCAATTAATCCATTCACCATCATTCCAATCTCCTCTTTCTGTAACTTCTGCTATTACTCCGACTTGTCCATTTGCTTTTAGGATAGGAAATGCATTTGTATATTGCGTCATACTGCCGTCATCAAAAACAAGAATTATTGGCTTATCGCACAATTGTTTTGTGTTATTTCTGAACGCATAGTAATCATCAAAAGTTATGGTGCAGTAATCCCATTCCTTCAACAAATTCATCATATTCTTGAAATTACTGACATTCACGTTGTAAGGATTGTCCAAAGAATTACTGATAGTATGAAAATATATCTGTGGAATGTATGTTTTGTTATCAGCAAAACTATAAATAAAATTCGCGCTTAATAAAAAAATTATTCCTAATATGTATATTATTTTCATTTTATTATCCTCCTGGTTCAAACAGATTTCTTATTTCACCTCGTTCTTGCTTTCCCGGGATTATCTGATTTTCTCATTTGAATTTGACACATTGAAATATTAATACACTAAAACAAATCTAAATCATGTGTCCCTAATTCTTTGCTATCACCTTCATTCAGCGTACTTTATTACGATTGATTTAACTCGTACTGCCATGTACGCTTTTTTCATTTATCTTCATAATCTGTATATGCATAATATTTTGTAAACAATTGTCTCATTATCTTCGCGAATGCAACATCACGGATGAGCATCGTAGTATTTGATTTAATTAGAGCGATCATGACTTCTTTATCGTCTTTTATAGACATTGCTACACCATCGTTCTCAATTGGTTTTATCTCTTTAGATATTGTCTTCCATTCTTTTATGGCTTTTTCATTCTCTTTATTGAATAACCCTATGCTTTTAGAATCAATGCCTCTGGCTAGTCTTTCTTTTGCTTGTCTCATCCACATAGGATTTACTTCGAAGGAATATTTTATTGTATAATTATATTTTTCAGTGTGTCTTGTTTCTTTGTCAATCTTGTAGAAATTATTTTTGCCTTTAGCAATTAAGACTGGTTCAATATCGTGTTCGTCGTATATTTTCTTGAATTCTTTTACTTTATTGTCTATATCCATTAAGTTTTTAATTCTGTTGTCTATTATTTCATGTAATTTTTCAGGATCAGAAGGAACGTATTTCTTGGTCTCTTCTGGAATTGTTTTTATCAATCCTTTTTCTTCTAGTGATGCAAGAACTGTATATATTCTTCCGTACGGGACTTGTGATTCTTTACATATGTGGCCTGCTGTCGTTTTTCCTAGTCTTAACATTACTTCATACACTTTAGTTTCGTTTGGTGTCAATCCTAGTTCTTTGAAGTCCATTGGTAACTCTTTAGTCTTTAGCAGTTAGCGAGTTCTCAAATAAGTACTCGGTTACAAATAACTCGGCAACCAATCAATCTAATAATCAATACGAGCCTGCATAAGACTTACGCTCAATCTGTGCTCAACACATATATAAACTTTACTATTACAACCACCCCTGAGGTTGCAAAAATATAAATAGTAACTGTGTTATTGTACTACTAGAAAATAACAACTATTAAAGTTGTTCATCGAGAAAATTTATTCGTCAAGAGGTGAATAAAATGACAAACACAAAAAATTTACTGGATATACCAATAGAGTACAAAGTATTAGCGTATAAATCTACATGGTATAAATCTAATGAAATAATATATGCAGGCAAAATATCGGATTCCGCTGTTACAGTAACAGGCTTGAGTAATGGCTGTATTTATACGAATGTATTTTTTAAGCCATCTGGATATATTGAACAGAAACCAACAAAGAAAAATGTTTGGTCAAACATTTGGACAGATGAAATGTTGGAAAAATTAGAGATTAGAAAAACATATTCTTTGGAATCCAATGCGCAGATTGAACAAATACTAAAACCAATTAGTAAAACTGGAAGATGGTATGAAACTGCAGTAGATATAACTTCGATGTTTAAAACAAAATAGGTGAATAAAATGACTCTTTGGGAAACAATCGTTGATGCGCAAGCAAAAAAACAGAATCAGATAAAATTACATGAAGATGGTCATGATGTTCAGATAACCTTATCACGGAATGGATGGTATGAAGATTTTGTGTCGATGTCATAGGAGGATAAAATGAATGAAACAAAGCAACAATTTAAGCAAGAAGAAGAATTATATTTAATAAAAAATCATATACAAAATAATCCTGAAGTAATACTTGTTGGAATAATAGGTAAAGGCTTGGATTTTACCGAGAATGTCGTAGATGTATCCTTTGCGTACAATTTAGATAAATATGATGTAAACTTTTGTGTAGCTCCAAAAAAAGGATTGTATACAGCAAACGAATTGCAGGATTTTATGATGAAACTTATACCAGAAGGTTTGGATCCTGACACCATAATTCCATTCACACAACATAATAAAGAAAGTTATTTAAATTTTGGTCGTCTAACATTCAGTGAAGTATTAGGCCAGAAGAAAACTATTGTAGATATCATATCGTCATATAAGAGGATGCATAATATGGAAGAACTTAAATATGGCAAAAAGAAAATTGAGCGAACTATTGATGTAATCTCACAAATATATGTCGATGTTTATCCATCCAAGACATATGCTAAAGATGTATTGAATGGCATAGCTAACGAAAATTTTGTAGACCAAAAGTTTTTAGCTAAATACAAATAAATATATAGAGATGTCGTAATAAGTTAGATGGTACTAATTCAATATTCTCCTAATCCTCTCTGAGAATTCTTCTTGACTATAGTTTTGTATGTTGCCCATGTCTTTCTTATGATTGGAGATATTTTTGGGTTATCCCAGTTTTCTTCTATGAATTTTTTAGTTGTAGGATCGGATGGATATCCTGAACCAAAGTCTATATGATATTTTTTCTTTAATTTTTCCAATTCTTTTTCTCTTGTGACTTTTGCAAATATTGATGCTGCTCCCACAATAAGGTGGTTCAAGTCAGCTTTATGTTCGACTTGTAGTATTATATCTTTATTATCTACTTTTTCAGAGAAATAATTAGTATATGCACTGATATTTGTTGATGGACAATCAATTATACATTTAGAGATTTCTCCGCCCACTTTGACATCTAACTTGTTTAGTATATCTGCACCATGATCTGCTTCAAGCCAATTTAGATTTGTATTCGGCGATTCTAATGCAGCGTCAACATCTTCTGGATTTAGAATGACTAATTCATATTTTACTAAGTGTTCTAGATATTTTAGAATCTCTTCACGTTGCGTTTCAGTCAATAATTTAGAATCCTTTACACCTAATTCTTTTAATTCATGCTCTCTTCCTTCCTGAAGTGCGGCAACACATATAACTAAGGGGCCTATCAATGGACCTCTGCCTGCTTCGTCAATGCCTGCTATGAATTTTGTCATATTAAAATTTATTCTCCCTGATTTATAAATATTTGTGAATATATTTACTTTGAACTTATATCATGTATATTACTTACAATGGATGATGTGTGAATTGAATTTAACTCAAGTACTGCTTTCTCTCGGAATTCTTTTAAATTCATTGCACCGACATTGCTTAATGCTGCCTTAACTATCTGCATATCCCTCTCAATATTTGGTCTTAATCTGCCAGCGTAAGAAACTAATCCTTCCGCTCCTTCTGCAAAGAATGTTCTTCTATGAGAATGTCCATATCTTCCAAGATTTCGTGCACGATCTGACCCTTCGCCCCAAGTCTCGACGTAGCGTATCTTTGATTCGTAATTTGTTGGTTTTTTGTTCTCGTCAAGTTTTGGTCCTGCAGCTTCATAAAATTTGTTGAAATAATTACCCATTATCAGAAGATCTGCTCCTCCCGCTAATGCTATTATCATGTCGGCCGATCCTGTTATTCCTCCATCTGCTATAACTGAAACGTATCTTCCGCTTTTCTTAAAATAATCGTCTCTTGCGCGAACAGTCTCGAGTAAAGACGTCATTGGACCTCTACCTGTAGCCTTCACTTTTTGTGTTGTACAAATTGACCCTGATGACATTCCTTCCTTAACTAAATCTGCGCCAGCATCCATTAGAGCCATCGCTCCATCGTATGTTATAACGTTTCCAACGCATAACGGTGCTTTATAATTTGATTTATATTCTTTTACTGCATTAATTATATTCTCATTGTATGCATCTGATGAATCTATAACTATCAAGTCGACACCCGTATCTATTACAGTTTCCACGCGTTTCTGCCATCCAGGATATGTATCTGTAGCGACGCCTACTTTTATTGTATCTATATCTTGCTTGAAAGCGAGTTTTATTAGTCTTTCCAGATTGTCCAGTACTACAAGATATTTCTTATTGCTATTTTTAAGAATATTTTTGGCTTCTTGTTCTGTTATATCCGGATTATAGCTTACATCAATATTTGAGTCTCCTTTTTTATAAGGGATCATAGCATTAATCACTTTATCAGCATTTGATACATTGCTTTCCCAATAATTTTCCTGTGTGAACATCCCTTTGAATTCTCTGAATTTATTGACGATAGGGAGCGTTGAGTATCCATAACTTTGTATTATCGATAATGCTTTCTCGATTGTGTGATTGCTATATAGTGTTTTTGGTTCATCGACAAATGATAAATCTTGATTTTTTATGTTTGTGACTATTTTGGCTTGCTCCTCGGCAGTAAATCGTGCAGGCAATACTCCCATGCCTCCAATCTTTCCTAATGCTATTGCCATTTCTTCTCCAGTAACCGAAGTCATCGGAGAACTTATTAGTGGAATTTTTAGAAATTGATTGTCATACAATCTTGTATTAAGGTTTATATTTTGTGGTGAACATTCTTTGCTCGTATATCCTGTAAGCAGGCTGAATTCTCCAAAAGTTCTTCCAGGTTCATAAATTATATCTTTAGCCATACATATCACCCTCGTGTTCAAATAAAGATTTCCAGAACGATAAATTCAATAATGGTAGATATAGAGAATTTGATGCTATATTAAAAAGCACAGCGAGAGATATATTAGAACGTGAACCTTTAAGATAATTTTTTGGAAACTTATCCAAACGATATATTGGAATACCCATATGTTAGAAAGTACGATGTATCTTATAAATTTTATTAAAGAATAGTCAATTGCGGTTTTTTTTTATCCATATACGTTTTGTTGAAATTTCAATCCCTTACAATCAACACATATCTATGTTTATATTCTTGTTTTTGTTTTTTCTGGTTTTCAGTCAATTTTGCTTTCTCTGGTTTTACAGCAAAATAATAGTATACTCCATTAGGTGTTATTCCTATGAAGTCTGATCCATCGCCAGCTTTGAATACTTCGAAACCTTCCTTCTTAAACATATTATACAATCTGTCATCATCAAGGTGTCTTAACGATTTAAGAAACGCTTTTCTTTTTTCAAACGACCATTTATCAAAATCCATAGATTTTCACTACACCGCAAGATTTATAAATATTTGTAAAGCAAACGTATAGTTTTACTAACATGAATGAAATTACTAGAGACGCACTAAAAGGTTTGATTGACTCAAAACAGACTATTGGAGAGAATTCGCAAATTTTACTTATAGATGTTCGTGAGCCTATAGAAGTTCAGAACTATGGCAGTATTCCTACTTCTATCAATATTCCAATGGATAATGTGGATAAAGAATTATTATTGACACCTGTTGAATTCAAGCAGAAATATGGTAAGACGATAAGTAAAGATAAAAAAATAATATTCTATTGCAGATCAGGAACGCGAGCTGAAGTTGTAACACAAAGTTCTATTGCTAGAGGATATGTTAATGCTATAACATATAAGGGCAGCGCATTAGAGTGGGCAGATATTGACTCGAATGTAAAGAAATATTGAAGAATTATTTATACTGTTATTATTAAATATCATTTTTCATCGACAGATTGGTTATTTGATAGAATAGATATTTTTCAATATACCCATTCGTTGTATTATAGTTTAGAAAAATACTGCATAAATTTATTATCTTTTATAATCAGTTCTAGTAAACTAATGCGCTAGAATTATTTGATTCCATATAATTATATGCTTCGTCGATTGGTCTATTGCAATACGGACATACGAGTGACATTCCTTTAAGCATAAACGTAGTAATTTCTCTATGGCAATGCGTGCATATGATAATAGATTCGTCTCGCTCAACTTTTTTTATATATGTCATAAATTCCTCTATCATAACACACGCAATGATAACACTTTTAAGATAAATTTTATAAGATAAATAATATGAAAAAATTAACCCCACTTTATTTCTTTATATATTTACGAAATACCAACTAGTATTTAATTGTTTGGTAGAGATAATTTTCAATTTCAAGTCATATTATTGATGATTATACTAAATGACTAAGGTGTTTACGAAATAAGCCATTTTTTATCTTCCTAAAATTCTTTAAAGTACCAATTCCTTAAGATATTTTTATTAATATAGTCAAATGTGTATTTTACTACTATATTTACTACTATATATTACGATATTACGAACCTTTTTATATATAATAAGATTCTCTTTATTATAATGCAAAAATCCGACCCTGATAATCCAAAATTAACAGAGAATGATAAAGAAGTTCTTAGAAAGATTATAGACCACTCTAGAATTCTTGACAGTAAGATTGCTACTGACATTGGAATTTCTCCACAGGCAGTCTTCAAGATAAGAGCTAAACTTGAACAATTAGGAATTATTAAAGGTTATACTCCAATAATTGATTTTAAAAAGATTGGAATTACTGTCTTAGCTTTAATCATCATTCGAATCAAACCCGAAGCGTGGAAAAGATATTCAGATTTTGAAGTATCCGTCCGTATCACAAAAATTCCTTATGTAATCGCAGCATATAGGGTTGCAAACGCTCAAGCATCTCATATTTTAGTCATAGGTTTTAGAGACACAGAACAAAAAGAGCATTATCTGAATTATATGCAGACGAAAAATGCTGATGATATTGAGATAAAAGAAGTCTACTCCTTTTCTGTTGATCAGATAATAACTCAGGATCCTATAGGTCTATTGAATGAGATGATTGATAAGACGGATTTTTCTAAATACGTGCTATTTCCAGTTGATAAGAAGTAATGCTAGTGGATATATTCTCATCGTCCGATATCTATAATTCACGTAATAAGTTATTTTAGAATTTACTCTAAATCAAACAATGCATCGCTAGGTCTATCGCAGTATGGGCATACAAGAGAAAAGCCTTTAATCTTGGCTGCAGTAATTTTTTTATGGCAATGAATACATATAATGCTTGATTTGAATTTTTGATTTGTTTTATTTTTTTCGGAATTTTTTGTTAGTGCCATAGTTGTACCATTTATTTCTAATTTATTCTCTATATATATATATTCAGTTAGAACCTAAGTATCAGAACTAGTATATAATGGTTTGGTTGGGGAAACTTTCATATTTTCATGTTTGGAGTTGAATATTTTTTTGAAACGCTAGAATAATAGGACTTATTTTTGTTACTCTATAATTATACTAATTAAGTCGTAAAGTCTTATGATAAGGTGTTTTATTAACAAAGTATTTATACTTAAGGTACTATTATACATTTTAGGGGGCTTAATTTAACATATAATGGTTTTTAGAGCTAGTTTATGATACAATGGCTTTAATATATGCAATTTATATTAGGACGTAATCAACATGGAAAAACCAGATCCAGATTCTCCAAAATTGACAGAACACGATAAGGATGTTCTAAGAAAGATTATTGAACATTCTAAAATCCCTGACAGTAAAATCGCTTCAGAAATTGGGATTTCTCCACAAGCAGTCTTTAAGATAAGGACAAAACTTGAGGAATTAGGTATAATTAAAGGATATTCTCCAATCATCGACTTTAAAAAAATAGGTATATCGACTTTAATGGTGATTATCATTCGCGTTAAACCTGATGTATGGAATAAGTATCCTGACTATGAAGTCTCTGAGCGTATAGCGAAAATTCCATACATAATTTCAGCTTATAGGATTGCCGATGCAAACGCATCTCATATTCTTTTAATCGGGTTCAGAAATTCTGAACAAAAAGAGCATTTTGTTTCACAGATGCAGACGAAATACGCTGATGAGATAGAGATAAGAGATACATACACTTTTTCCGTTGATCAGATTATATTGATTCAAAATCCGATTGGCCTCCTGAATGAAATCATAGATAAGAAAGATTTTTCAAAATACGAACTATTTTCAATTGATAAGAAGAAACAGAAGGAATAGAAAGGGTATATGTCGACGAGCTATTTCTAACATTGTCATTTCTCAACATGTTATTTCTCAACATATTGATTCATTATTGTTTGGTATCGCAACCATATAATTTTATACCTAAGCTACTTATCTGTGTTATCCGAGAGATTCATACGTTTAATGTTCATATTTTAATAGAATGCTCATATATCGTATATATTCTCGTAATTTAATTGATATGAGGTGTTTTACATGATACAAAACAATGATAGTGATAAAGTGAAGCAAATAAAAGAGACTGATGAACTAACAGCAATAAAAGGAAATAAACATACGGATATAAAAAACGCCGATATAAGAAAAAGTGTAGAGAATAAACTTCCTGAGGATGTAAAGAAAGGTGTGGGATCGTTTTTTACTGTAAGGGGTGTGGGAATATCCGACCCAGGGACACTTGTTGATCCGGAACTAATCGTAATATGTAGGCACTGTGGAAAGCCGATAGACCAGTCAACGCTTATAGGGCTTTCACTAAGATGTCCATCATGTGGAAAACCACAAAACGGACACCCGCAAAACCCTACACTAGATCCATATGAAGATATGACTGTCATATGCAAGCATTGCACCGAGCCAATAAATCAGGCAAGATTAAGGGGAATTTCATTAATATGTCCAAAGTGTGGAATGCCGCAGAATGGGCAACCACATCCGAAAGTTTAAGACAATAAGATGTATTATTTATACTGTTCTTTTATTTTTTAATATTTTATCTTTTCTTGTTTTTTTATCAATTAATTCATTACTCGTCGATGAAAAATACATGATTTTTAAACTTTCTACCGGAATATTCAATCACATTGTTAATTTCAATATATACGCGAAAATAACTTGTAATTCTTAACCAAGGTTTATTATAGGTACCGATATTAAGAAGCTATATCGGGGGAATTAAATTTATACCACGCCGTCAAATCTTTTGGGGCAGATTATTCATCGTATGGCGGGAAGTGGTTTTAGCTTATCAAACAAGAATTTAATTTCATAAAATTTAAATATGAGTTAAGTGAAGAAGATATACTAGATATAAAAAGTATACCTTCTAACAGGCTTTAATGAAGATGTGTGGGTGATGAAATGATATACATAAACAAGTATGGAGTATTAAAAGTCGTGGACGAATCATATGATTTATTCGATGAAATAAAAGAAGAAACAATCGAGGTTTTGGATTATAGGATGTAAAATGTATTTTAAAATTTAGAAAGTCAAGTGAAATACTATTTTACAAATTATGCTAACACAACAATTAATAACACTGGAGGTGGGGTCAAACCCCGCCTTCGACCTATTCAAGAGTTTATTATTAGAACTGAAAAATTAAATTGAATGTTTTGTAAAATCGTGGGGTGATTTACATGGAAAGCGCAGATACAGTTAAATATGACGATAAATTTGGTAAAGACAACTTAGGCAATACTAATCATACGTCAAAAACTTATTTTGATGACATCGATAACATAACAGATGTTAACGATGAAAACAAATTGGATGTTAGCTACAAAAGTGATATCAACATAAAAAATATACAGGATCAGAAATCCGTTTCTGTATGTCTTATTATACCGACGTATAATGAATCCAAAAATATTCCAAAACTTCTGAAAATATTGTATAGCGAACAGTATAGAAGAAGATATGACGCAGAGAATATCATAATGAATGTTCTTGTAGTGGATGATAATTCTCCAGACGGTACGGCTAATGTTGTGAAGGCGTTTCAAGAAAACAATTCGCACATTTATCTTCTTTCTGATAGGGAAAAGAACGGTCTTGGTGCAGCATATATTGCAGGCATGCAGCATGCAATGAAATTTATCAATCCAGATATCATATTTGAAATGGACGCAGATCTATCTCACGGTCCAGAATATATTATGCCTATGATACAAAGAGTACGAGAAGGTGCAGATTTTGTAATAGGATCAAGATATGTGAAAGGCGGATCTATCCCGGAAAATTGGGGCGTAAAAAGAAAATTAATCAGCAGGGGTGCAAACCTTTATGCAAAAACTATTCTTGGAATTAGAAATGTGAACGATTGCACAGGAGGATTCAGGGCTATCAGAACATCAGTGCTTAAACAGTTAGACCTGGGTTCGTTAAAGACTAAAGGGTATGCATTCCAAATATCTCTTTTAGAAGAGATGAGAAGACACAATGTCATAATGAGCGAAGTTCCAATACATTTCAAAGACAGGACTAATGGAACAAGCAAGATGAGAATGAAGGATATACTCGAAGAAGGCTTATTTGTTCTAAGAGCCAGTTTTCAGAATATATTCTCTTCTAAAAGAATTAGCAATCAAATGATTAGCTATCAAACGCCAAATAAAAATTCTTTGTCAGTTAATGTGAACACCGAACCTCCATTCGTGTTCCGTCAAGCGCAAGAATTAGGAGAAGATCAACGTGAATTCGCTCAAGCATTTGGCTTGGAAGATCCTGTTAGAATTGAGGTAGCAAGTAAGTGAAATACTAATTCCTAAATTATTATAGTTATTATAGGATAAAAATGATAAAATTAATTTTAATACCTATGTACAGTAAGAATGTATAATTTACAATAAAGAAATAAATAAAAACGGAAACACACAAATGTCAATAATAAAAAGTTTACAATCGATTAATATGGGGCGAATGAAGAAATTCTTCTATTTCGCGTTAGTTGGGGGTTTTGGAACCATCCTAAACACAGCAATACTATTTTTATTGACTAAAAATACTTCGATGAATTATCTTATCGCATCAGGAATTGCTACAGAAATTGCGATATTGTCGAACTTTGTTGGAAATAATTATTTCACATTCAAGAATCAGAATACGACTGAGAAAATCTATAAAAAATTCTTATCATTTCAACTAATAAGTTTAGTTAGCCTGTTTGGGACAATGTTTTTCCTATGGACTTTTGTAACAATATTTGGAAAAAATCTTCTCCTCGTATGGAATGTAATATCAATTTTAATAATGTTTGTCGCAAATTTTATACTGAATTCGATGTTCACATGGAAAGCCAAAAATGATGTTCTTGTCGATGTTTCAGTTGTTCCCGTCGCTGTTTCTGATGTTCCTTTTGATGTATCAATTGTTCAACCAACAGAAAATGTAAAACGTGATGCGGTTACATCTTCTTCTTCTGAAAATAAATCAAATAAATCATCTGAATATAAAACGCCAGCTTATAAAAAAAATGATACTATTATTAGCTGCATACTTTTGGTGTTTTTTCTTCTTATTCTTGCACAATCGTCTTTTGCATTAAATTCTAAACACTCTGCGCAGAATTCTACTCAAAATATAACGTTGTCAGTTATGGCTTTGTCAATTGATGCAAACCAATCTGTAAGCAATAATACACTCAATAATATTATAGATAATAATACTAATATTACAGCTAATAACATTAATAATACTTTATCTCTTTCTGGCAACCTGGCGATTGATAGTCCGGCATTTAACGCAACCACGAATGCGACAATTAATACCACAATAACTTCTCTCAATCTAAATATAACTGCTAATTCCACTAATAATACTTTTATTAATGGTAGTGATGGTAATACGACATTTAATTCAACCGGCAATACTTCAATTATTTATTCCATAAATGCTTCAATTAATAATTCCATCAATATCTCGAATAATATTACGAAAAATGTATCCAGCAACGCACTTATAACAACACCAAATATATTGGCGTTAAACGCGATATTAAATTCGACAAATAATTCAACGATAAATGCGGCCAATACTACAAATGCAACAAATCAGACGCAGAACATTTCAAGCATTGGCGCTATAGTAGCTGTTTCGCAACTTGGATATCATCCTTTGTCTATAAAGGAAGTTGTCGTATATACAAATGCCGTAAGTGGAATTTTTAATATTAGAGATTCTAATACTAATACTATACTTGCTAGCTTGCCTCTCGGGCAACCTCAGAACTATGCAGGAAGTAATGTGAATTGTCAAGGCAATATGCCTTGCTTGACTGGAGATTTCACGAATTTCACGACTGAAGGATCGTATTATATTGATGTGAATGGAATAAAATCACATACGTTTGTAATAAACCAAAATATATTCTCAAGCACTGTCCCTCTTTTCTTCGAATTTTTCAATGCCGAACTTCAGCAAGGTTCAAGCTATCACGCAGACATGAATTCAGGTTATGGTATACCATTCACATCTATGAGTGATGGAAGTTTTATCATGGAAGCAGATCAAGCAGCACTACCTCTTATAAGGCTTGGAAGTGCATATAGGAGAAATCCACAATTATTCCAATTCGACAACTATAATATCTTGGCGCCCGGAAAACCTGATGCTCAGGAATACATTGTAAGTTATGTAAATTATTTGGAGAGTTTGCAAGGAGTTTCTGTTCAAGACGGAAATAGGTCTGGTGCTGTTCGTTTAGGTTATGGGATGTTAATTAATAATATCTTTGTTCCAGGTCCTACAAATTTGACGAGTATGAATGTTTATATTCCAGGAAGTCCTCCAACTTTCTTGCAGTCAGTTAACGTCGTATCTCTGTGTGGGGTTAATGATAGTAGCTCTCGATTCCAGAATTGTATAAATTATGCAGCGCAATTCTATAAATGTCAGATTAATGAGCCATGCTTAAATATGACTTATAATGATAGAGTCGGCACGATTACATCAAATGCTAGCAAAAATGGTTATGCAGTTTCACAAGGTTGGAATTATGATTTTGGATGTTATTTTGATGTTAATCTAAATACAGGTAATTTCAATAATGGCGCAATAAATCCTTGTCAAGTGTTCTATAATGATACGAGTAGGATGTATACATCGATGACTTTACTTGCATTTCTAGAAGCTTATCCTGCTGCAAATGATTTTTCTCCGAGTAAGGGACAAGAATTATTGACTCGTTCAATTAATACTTATAATTACATGAAAAATAATTATCCTGCATTCATATCTGGCGACTCGGACGCAGGATTTTATGGTGCATCATTATTCTTATTATATGATTATACAAATAATTCTGCTTATCTGCAAGAAGCTTACACTATGCGAAGTTTAGTCAGCACTGTGTTCATCTCTGATGCAACGCACGGCAATGAATTTTATTGGGAAGAATACGTGAGACATAAGAATGCAATAAATTCGTTTAGTCTTGCATATCAATTAAACAGTGCCAATCCAGAAGAATTTTTCCGAGGAAAAATGTTTCAAGACTATAAAGATGCAGGACCAACTGCAATTTCAAACAATGGAGAACGCGTATTCCAGTTCGATCCGAATGTACAATTCCAAAACAGCAGGTATATGCTAATTGAAGGACTATTGGGACAAAAAACCACTGAATTAGTATCATCTCCAGAATCATTTATACCTGTTATTGCCCAGAACCAATTATCATGGTTGACAGGAATGAATGTAGTACAGCAAGGAACAGGTCTTAATGCTCCAGTAAAATCAATGAGTTTTATATTTGGTATAGGAGATTTTCCAACTCAATTCCATTCACGATGGCTAATCAATACAGGATACTCTGCTGCAAGTTCTGGAAGTGTAATTGGTGCAAGAGGAACAGATTATCAATTCTTTGATTCAGCAAACAATTCATATATATATTTCGACGGTGTCTCTAATATTCTTGGAAGCACACTCGGTTCAGAAGGAAACAGTTGGCACAATGAGCAATCAACTGATGTATTTAAGATTGGACAGACATTCAAAAATGGACAATCATATATTCCTGGATGGATAAGCGGCGCATTTCCAGCTGCAGCAGACGGAGATACCATTTTCAATTATAATAATGATGTGCATGCATACGAATATACTGAAACGACAAATGAGATGGTTGCAGCAGCAATTGAATATTATGCATATCTTGATGGCGACTTGAATAATAGATCGAGATATGATGGAAGTATAGTTAATGGATCTATATCCGGCAACCAAACAAATACTACGACAAATACGACAACGAATTCTACGCAAAGCAATCTAAAAATATTAACGAATCCAGGATTTGTTAGTATATCAATTAATAATACTGCACTAAATTTTGTAACAAATGCGACCAGTGACGTAAATGGAATCCTATTTTTACAAAATCTTACAACAGGCGGAAATTTATTGACAGCAACAAAAACAAATTATTCAAATTATTCAATACAAATTAATCTTTTATCAGGTAACAATTCAATAAATATAACCTTAGTCCCGATAAATATTACGACAATTACTAACACTACCAATTCGACAACGAACTCTACAACAAATACTACAACCAACATTACGAACGTATCAAATGCAAAAATCACAAGTAGCAGTACAAGTCTAACTCCTATTTCATCAAATAATTCTATTCAGTATTTTATGCGAGAAGATACATCTGCAACATTTTCTGTAATTTCAAACACTACAAATACTATAACATGGTTTGTAGACGGCATTGCACAGAATACAACAGTTGCACAGAATTCATCATTCTTATGGACTCCAGGAATATTGTGGATTCCAAGGTCGCCTAATTATTATAATATGGACGCTTCAACAATAATAGCTCAATCGCCGACTGAGAATATAAGTTGGATAGTTCAAGTCGAGGATGTAATCAATCCATTCTTTTCAAATGTGAATGATGGTGGTGATGTTGTCGGTAGCTCGGATTCAAAAATTCATGTATTAACAAATAACAATTATGTTAGTTTTACTGGAGTAAATGTAACAATATTGAGCGGTTCAGGTAATACTGTATATCAATTGAGTAAGACGTTCAGCAATTCAAACCAGTCAGAATGGACGATTTATATTCCTGCATTAGTTTCTGGAAATAATTATCTTACGCAAATTGTAGGATTTAATAATATTACTGGAAACAATATTACATACAATATTGGACTTGCAAGAGCACATTATGTAACACCTCCATATGTAGCGCCATCTTCAAGTAGATCCTCGAATAATGGCAATAATGGAGGAGGTGGAGGAGGCATAAGTTTTTCAACATTCAATCCAGATTTAGTATATGCACTTTTTGGAAAAGATGTGGTTAATGCAAATGAGTCTCAGACATTAACTCTTGACGCCAAAAATTTCAATGTAGGAATAACGAGTGTAGACGCAAAAATATTGACACCACAAGGGACCATGCAAACTTTAACTTTATATCTTGTCAATGGAACAAATTATTATGGAACATGGTCGACAACATTTAAGAGCACTCTTTCAGGACGATACAGTTTATACTCTATTGAAATGGGCGGAAATAATAACAACTCGAAAGATATTATGGGGCAGAACCAATCATTTTATTCAGTTGGAGAAGGCGTTAATCTAATTAATGTAAGTCAAAATCTTGGCCTAGTATATACTATCTTAAGTCAAAGTGCAGTTAGTAATGACACCAAAGTTGATTTGGTTCTTGATGCCAGAGATTCATCAGGAATATTAAATGTATCAGCATTAATAGCGAGTACGCAGGGAGATAATTTCGTAGTACCATTGACGATGATTAAAGGTGAAAATATTTATGGAACTTGGAGCGGATCTTTCATTGTAACAGAGCCAGATACGACATATTCTGTGAAGAGTATAACTCTAAATAATGCGAACAATACAAAAACATATGATTTGAATGATAGGAGTGTTTATGTATTTGCGATTCCGAGTTCAGGACAGGCTGCAACGAATGGAAATTCAAGAAATTTGCTTACAGGATATTCAATTCTTGGGATAAATGGGTTCGGACTTTCTGATGGATCAATATTTACTAAGGATTATTGGTCTAGCGCAATAAAGAAACCGCTTATGCCGACGATACTAGGATTTACTATAATGTTAGTTGTTCTTGGAGGAATATTCTTATTCAGGAGACGATAAGTGAATCGTGATAATCTAGTCGATATTGATAATGATAGTTGTTAATGGATGATTGATATTTGATAATATGTTATGGATAATGATAGTTTGAAATAATGATTTTAGTTGATAGATGATAGTTGATAATTGATGATAATTATACAGATGTGTAAATGGTTAAACAAATAAAAAAACAGGGGGTTTCATACTTAGTCTTCTATATTGTCTTTGCATTAATTAGTTTTTCTTTGATAATGTATTACTTGTCAAATACTATAATTCATTTCACATCGGCCCAGCAGTTTCCGATTAATTCATTCAGTAGATTTCCATTGACATATCTGATTTTTCCAGCAGAATTATTTTCATTCGTCTTCTCGCTATATTTTGTGTATAATTTAGTTCGTGGCAATACTATAAAACAAGAACATAAAGAGTTAAGTAATAGGGATGGGCATGATAAAAGAGTAGCAATTTTGGTTCCAGTCTATAATGAACCAAAAGAGATTGTAACACGTACATTAACTGCTTGTCAAGAATTAAAATGGAATGCAGGGATTAAAATATATTTATTAGACGATTCGACAAATGATGTAGACAAAAATAATATGGCGCAGTTAAGTAAAAAATTTGATGCTGTCCTCGTGAGAAGATCAGACAGAATTGGTTACAAGGCAGGAAATTTGAATAATGCAATTAATAAATATGTGGCTGAAGAATATTTTGCAATATTTGACAGTGACCAGGCGCCTGATCCAGAATTTCTAGAAGAGACTATGGACTATTTTTCCGACCCGAAAGTAGGTTTTGTACAGACTCCTCAACATTTTATCAACATTGATTCACCAATAGAAAGAGCTCAACAACTCGGAAGCAACATATTTTATCAAGCGCAGTGCATCAGCAAAGCAGAAGACAAGTCAATGCCTTTCTGTGGAACAAATCTTGTTGTTAGAGCAGAAGCATTCAAATTAGTCAAGGGATTCTCGTATTATACAGCTACTGAAGACATAGAAGTCGGTTTAAGATTAAATGAAGCAGGATATTATGGTGCATATGTTCCAAAAGTTTTGGTATTCGGATATGCAACTGAAGATTTTTCAGCATATGCTTCCCAGCAATATAGGTGGGCAAATGGAAATCTTGCAATCCTTCGCAAGAATTGGTCAAGAATACTTTTTGGAAAATTTTCTTTGCGACAACAAATTCACACAATTTTTACATTAGGATGGTGGCTTATTGGAATTATAAGCATGATATATATTGTAGTTCCTATATTATCATTATTTTTTGGAGGGACACATCATACATGGTTGCCGTCAATATTATTAGCACTACTATTTCTAAATGTCGGCATGGGTATAAGTATGATTTATGCTGCTCTTAAAGACAGGATTGATGGTGATAAAATTACTTTCAAAGATGCATTCTTGCAGTATAGTCTTATAACTAATAGCATGTTTATCTATGCTAGTGCTGCCATAAATGCAATACTAGGAAGATATATTGGATTTGTCAGGACAAATAAAAATAAGACAAAGACTGGTCTATGGCAGATCAAGTGGAACATACTCCTAGCTATCATTTGTTTTTCATTCAGCATATTTGCATTGTATAAAGCAGCAACTTCCGGAAGTGTCGAACAATTACGAAGTTATCTTCCAGTATCATTGTGGTTATTATTTTATACTATTATCTTAGTGAGTTCAATACTGTTTGTAGGAGACCTAACGATATCAAAAGTTGATGCTTCAGTTATAGCAACTGACGTTACAAATATATCAGTCAATAAGAATTCTGTTAATCAAAATAAGTTGAAACATTCAACAAATGTAAGAGATAATATATGAAAAATACTCAAAATATTCAAAATATAGCAAATGAAGGAAAAGATCAAATAGTTAAACATACTGTAGAAGCTGGAGTAAATTCTGGAATAAATACTTATGGAATATACGGTTATGACGACCTTAACCTTGTAACCTATGTAAAACCTAAATCAAAAAAACAAAAGATAAGAAGAACATTAGTAATCATACTTGCACTATTATTAATAACCGCAGTATGGCTTGCTCTCGACCAAAAATTATTGTTCGGCAAGAGTTGGATTTCGGCAACGTATGATAATCCTGACTGGAAAACAAATGAGGGAGATTTGCATACATTTGGAGCATGGGATTTTGAGGCACATGTGTGGAAGACAGAATATATCCTTAAGAATTTTCCAAACTTTCAATGGAATCCATACTGGTATCTTGGAATGCCATTATTAAAATATTATCAATCAGGATTCTATTTTTTGAACATTGCTTTCATGAAGGTAATGAGCATTGATGCAGCTAGATCTACATTGCTACTTATTATACTAGGTCATTTGCTTGCAACATTTTTAACATTTCTTGTATGCTATAAAGTATCAAGAAAAATATGGGTGTCAGCATTCGCTTCATTATTCTTATTATCAAACACATTCATCAGTCTTAGAAGTTATGGTTGGGAACCAATAACAGTTGTATTCTTATTTCTTTATCCATTAGGATTGTACTTATTTTTGAAAGAGCCATTAAAACCATTCAGATTCTGGCTCATCCTTGTTCTAGGTGTTGCATATTTATGTCACCCTCTTATTTGGTTCTCATTATGTATGTTTATGGGTCTATATCTATTGTCAATCGCTGTCAGAAAAGATGCTGATGCAAAGGCTCAAACAAATCATTACATCTGGCAATTCTTAGGGATTGTGTTCTTAAGTTTACTTATAGGAGCGCTGCAGTTCCTGCCTCAGATGTCATATACTCAAGTCACATCTGGAGCTCACATGGGTGTTAAGTATCTGCCATTTTATCAGGTAGCTCCAAATATAATATCGCTCAAAGATTTCTTTTTTGATGCTGGAAACTTGAAAGGACCGGGACCAATCATAATGATTGCAGTATTTCTTTTGATAATTTTTGCATATATCCAATATTTTGGCAAGAACAAAAATTCATATATAACAAAAAAAATGCATAATCATGAACTTATCTCAGGCCTGATATTGGTCCTTTTTGTCATGGTGCTTTTATATTATATGGAATTATACAATATTTTTCCAATGAATATTTTGCGCTCTATTCAATATCACAGGATTATTCCTGAATTCTTGATAACAGCCTCAGTTCTTGTTGCAGCATTATCAAACATGATTTATACATATAAACAAAAAGTTATGTATTATTCCATGCTAATCGCATTTGTTCTTGTATCTGGAATAATAATTTATAATGTGCAGGCACATTGGGTTACTACGTCTGAAATAAGTTCACAACCTGAATTTATCAATGACTCAATCCAGGGCAGAATATCCATGCCTTATACTGACCAAAGTTTTTCAGTTAGAAATTCATTCACATTGCAATCTCAAGTGTATGGATATTATGAACAAGGAATCACGAATCCATATACTGATGAGATATTTTCAGTATCATCAGGGTATCATAATGCCAAGCTTACTGTAATATATCTTAAAGCAGCAAATGTAGCGAGGCTATATGTAAATACGCAAGAAGGTGAACGTGATAAGATTGTAATAGACAGGTTAAATGGGACTGTTCCATATATTCATACAAATAATTCTCGTTACGATTATTTCCAGATAAATTTAGTGAATCCATCATTAGTTCAAGCTGTGGATGAGAAACGCGCGGAGAGTGTACAAAAACTTGAACCTGGATGCAGAGTGATGTTTAAAGTAACATATTGCGGAAGTGTCGGTGAAGAATTTGTCAGTACAGATACTGCAGAAATAGCATATCTATCATCATATGTAAATCTAACCGAAACACCATACAATCCAAATGCAGATCTGACGGCAGGAGCGAGCATAATTCCAAATGCAAGTGTAATAATGATTGACCCTGATCATTATAGTATTCTTGTCAAGGATGCAGAAGTTACAACCGCAGTAATTGTTAAGATGACTCATGATCCAGGATTTTCAGCAAGAGTCAATGGCAAAAAAGTTCCTATTACTTCAATTGGTCCTGATTTTATGCTTATATCACCAAATCTTTCAGGCGATTATGTGATAAAATTAGATTATGGTATAGGATTAATTCTTAAGTTAGGCATCGCAATAAGTATTATATCCGTACTTTTACTTTCAATATATTTTTTTGTACGTCGAATTCGCATAAAGAAACTGTCTCAAACGAAGCAATTGGAGTCAGCTAAATCGTTTCACCTAAATTTTAAGATAGGTGATATGAAATGAAAACGATGCGATTGCCAAAAAATAAAGTATTAATCTTATTTGGAATTATGGCCTTGTATATAGTTCTCGCTGGATCATTGTTGGCAGCAGTTTCAATGGGTATTATTACAAAGAGCTTACCAACAATTGCTGAAACGATAACAAATGATTCTATACCTGACTCTATACAAAAATCTATATTACCTCAATTGCAATCGGCACAATCATTTTTTGATACTCATCTCCTGAAGACTAATGGTCATATAGATCTATACTATGCAGAGAATAATACTATGTTACAAAATAATATTAGTGTGGGAGATAACAGTACGAACAGTGAAGCTGTAAGTTATTATCTGTTGTGGAAGGCAGAATCAAATGATAAGGCTAGTTTTGATAATGAATTAGAATTTATAAAGAAAAATATGCTTCAACCAACATATGGATATTTAATGTGGCATCTGAACGCTAATGATCAAGCTGTAGGTGATGGTTCAAACATTGCAACTGATGCTGATTTAAGGACGATCAAAGCATTATTGATTGCAGAATCGCAATGGAAGGATGAAAATTATACTATTATGATTAATCAACTTGCATCTGGACTTGAAAAAGTTGGTGTGACAAAAGACGGATATCTCGCACCATATGGTGGAGTATCAGGAGAGACTTCAATATGGACTGCCGATGAAGTGTGGTTATCCTATAGTGATTTTACAGTCATTAGAGAACTTGCAACTAGAAGAGGCCAACCATGGATTAGTATTTATGATAAAATGAAAAGTGCAACATTGAAAGCTCAACTTGAAAATGGATTATACAATACAGTACTTACTAAAGATAGAAACTATGGCAATAGCATAGATAATGGTGGCTACAGTATAAATTCCATATGGATGATGATTAGAAACTCGGAAAGCCAGGATGCTGAATTGATGCAATCCGCAAGAAAATCATTACAATTCTATAAAGATCATTTCAGCATGGATACCGAACTCTATGCGACATATGGTTCTAATGGTGATCCGTTGAGTTCATCGGATAATCCTTGGGTCTATGCATTAGTTGGAAGAGCAGCAATTGCACTTGGCGACAAACCTTTCAGTGAGTTGATGATTCAAAAACTTATCGAGCATCAAGTCTCAGACAATCAATCTATATTATTTGGTTCTTTCCCTGAAGGATATGGGAATGACGTTAAAGTCGGACAATTTACAATGCAGGAAAGCATATTAACAATGCAAGCTTTTAACGAAAAAAATTAGATTGAAAAAAAATAGAATCATAATGCTTGTTGAGCTTAACTAAACAAATTATATGGAGTGTGATATTATGGTTATTGAAAAATGGAATTTACCAATGCAAATTATACCGATAGAGAAGGAACTTAAAAATCCGACACTATGTGAAGAAAAAACAGGCGAGGAGAAAGTGTACGAATATATAGAACCTGTTAATACTGATTATTTTAAGAGCGCTAGTTATCCTGCAAAAGATCCTTCAAAAAAATCGGAAATAGATCCATTAAAAAAATCTATTAGTGATTTAGAAAGAGCATCTGAAGGAAATCATGGTCCTAATTCTCTTCGAAAAGCTTTAATTATGGCCGGAGGATTCGGGACAAGGATGAAAGAACTGACTAAAGATACTCCAAAGCCGATGCTGTTGCTTCAAGAAAAACCCATTCTAGAATATTCTATTGATTTATGCAAACGATACGGAATACGTGATATTGCTATTAGTATATATCATTTTGGAGATAAGATAAAACAATATTTTGGCGATGGTTCCAAATTTGGAGTAAATATTGTTTATGTGGAGGAAATGATGCCTTTAGGAACAGGGGGAGCATTGAGATTATTTGAGCATTGGTTGAATGAGCCTTTTATGATGTGCAATGCTGATGAACTTAAAGATATTAATCTGGATGAAATGTATAAGCATCATATGATGAGCAATGCATCAGTAACTATTGCTTTGACTAAAGTTGAAGATCCATCACAATATGGAGTGGTTGACCTACAGGAAAATAAAATATTACGATTTGTTGAAAAGCCAAAAAAAGAGGAAGCGCCAAGTAATTATATCAATGCGGGATTGTATATATTTGAACCTGAAGCAATAAAGTTAATTCCGGATGGATTTACCATGGTCGAAAAAGATTTATTCCCAAAATTGGCCAGCATCGGAAAACTAAGTGGGTATAAGTTTAAAGGACAATGGTTTGATACAGGAACAAGGGAAAGATATGAAGATGCAAAAACAAATTGGCAAGGCTTCAAAGAATTACCTATTAAAGAAGAGAGTCTTCCCAATGTAGAGGAGAATTTGCCCAATAGTATAAATACTTATGCTGACAAAAATGTTTCAATAAAAACAACTTCTCTAGAATAAGTTGTTATATTTATTGAGATTGGTAAAAAAAATTAAACTCAATATGTAAATGAGGCAAAACCGCTGTTTTGTCCTACACAATTATTTCCAACACAAATGCTTGCAGCATTAGGTGCAGATAAGAGATACATTTCATACGTACTAGTGTCTTTTGCACATATCTTTGCTTCATTCCATCCGTATGGTGTATTATATTGTACTTTTCTACATGTTGCTCCGTCCATTATATCTGTAACAAGCGTTCCTGATGGCTGGATTGTTATCGGAATATTTGTTATGTCGTAAGTTATCGGTGTTATCATCGTTTGCAATTGTGTTATTGGTGCACTTGCACTTGGTTTAGAGATTTGTGTTGTTACTGTATTTGGTATCATCGTAGGAGATGTTGTTGTAGTTGATATTACATTAATTGTAGTAATTGCAGTCGGTTGGAACCTTGCAAATCCATTATCCTTAGTTATACATCCATTGGCAAGGCATGCCTTGTATGCAATTCCAGAAGGCGCAGCTAATTTATAGATTTCTACATAACCATTATTTTTTTCGCATGCAAATATTTTGATGATGCCTGAAGGTGTGTTAAACACTATGGTTCTACAACTTCCGCTTGATATATCATTCATTATGCCTGCAGGAGTATTTGTCGCTCCATAAGAACAATATGGTGTAAGATTGACTAATTTTGGTATAGTTGTAGTAGTGGTTGTTATACAGGCGGATGTTGGTGCTGTTGAATTTAATTTGAACGCATCTACGTCTCGTCCAATTCCCATGCCTAATGCTCGTACTGCAAATGCTGTGGTATATACTCCTATGCTTGATGCGTAGTCGAATGTTTTTGTTGAAACTGAATAATGCGACAATGCACTATCAAGCGTTGCCTTGAACAAATTAGGATTTCCGCCTGATTGATGTAATGCTTCAAGTCCTTGAGCATAATATCCTGATTGTGATCCCGCTGCAGTTCCATCAGGATAAAATTGAATTGGTGCAGAGTTAGGGTTAGAAGTATATTTTTGACTCAATAAATCACAATAGTTTTGTAAATATGGTAATTGTATATTCATCTGTTTTGCATAATAATTTGCTTGGCACATTCCAAGAGCTCTTGATGCATCGAATCCATCCCATAATACTGGACTACATGTATCAGTGCATTGTGCTTGTGGAATACCATTCGAGTCTGTAGTCCATTTGAAACTTTTTCCTGGAGGAGCGCTAAATGTTTGATTGTTGAAATTTGCTGCCTGTAAATAGTTTAGAGTAAAATCTCTTGCAACATTATAATATTTTATATCATTCGTATTTGCATATGTTTCAAGCATGGCTATGATTGCGTCAGGATAATATCCTGTATATGCAAAATTTGATGCAGTTATTCCTGCTGTCTTGACGTTTGATCCTCCTGCAAGCCAATAGCATACATTGCCAAAATTTGTTTGTCTGCAAGTATTGTCAACTTCATACGTTAGCATATCATCTGCAAGTTTTTTGGCGAGAGTCGCATAATTTGCTTTCTGAATAGTATTAGTCATATAAGAATTTTTGCTTGCAGTAAATAATGCAATTATTATTCTTGCAGTCCCATCAGATGCTGTATCACAATTATTGTTTATTCCTTGTTTACATGCTTCAATTGTATTATCATTCCTATATATTCTCCAACTTGGAAGATTGCCATACGTACTTTTAGCAGCAACGACTGTATTATAAAATTGGTCCATTCTTGATTGATCTTTTCCCATTGATACAAGTATTCCTATTTGGGAAAATTCGTCAGTCACCATGCAATTATGCGTGAAATCTATCGTTTGACCAGAATTGCAGTTTGCTCCATCTTGAAGGTCTGAAATTTGGGAACTTGAACTTGTTTTGAACCAAGGCACCCAAAGTAGATTATTATTAATGCTAGTCACAACATTGCTATTGCTAAAATATGAATCGATAAGAGTATCATAATTATTATCACGAGTTTGTCCATTGAATCCTATCTCATTAGCATTTAATAACGGCGCTGCCAAGACAACAGACACCAAAGACAGTACACACAACAAACAAATTACTAAACTCACGTATAATTTTGCCACTGACACAACACCTCTACACTTCAACCCGTTCGATTTTCTCTTCGAACTTCAATAAATACATGCAAAGTATTGCTAATACTAGGCCCCAATTTGAAATTCATGACTGATTTCAAAATCCGTTAGAATGCAAAACCTATTCTTACTACTTTTATGTTACTCTAAACTTTCAAGTTTTTAAAGTTATTGGAAATGTAATATTTATCGACGATAATATATAATGGATTTTATCAGAGATAATCTAGAGAGATAAGAGTTTTATACAACATTATATTTCATATTGTATAGTTATTGTATATTTGTATAGCTATTATATATTTATATTCAATTATATTCAATTTTCATGATAATTTTTTTATAAAATTTTATTGAGTTTATTAATTATACTCGATGATTATGTTTAATTTTGAATGAGTCTTACTAATATAAGATATATTGTTTAGATATTCTACCAGATGGTTAAAGTATATTGTCATTCCCTACCAAAGGTTATTATAGCTAAGCGACTATTATATGTTGTTGGGGGAGTGTTATAATTAGATTATCTAAATCCGTGGGGGCGGATTAGTTTGATGTCAAAGGCGTTGTGGCTTTCTTGAATACATCAAACTGAGTATTTTATTACAATAATAATTTTTCAATAACAAGAATTTCTGTTGCAAATGCATTGAGGGGTGATTTTAATGAAATCGACAAAATATTTGTATGAGACCGGATTTGGGAATAGACACGATAAAGGAACGGTATTTGATTCAGGTAATTTAGTTGGAGATGTTTCATGGAACATTAATAGTCAGGATTTATACACGGCAGAGACTTGACTGCCTGGGATGAATTAGAATAAACATTTGCAAATGTAAACAGCACTTGGAAAAACTGTTCATGAGAAATAACAGACACATTAGTGGATGGTGATACAGTCCACCCATATAGTCTAGATTAATTATAGTGGAGGAATTAAAATGAAAAACAACAAAATGATTGACAATAAAATGATTAAGAATAATTTATCGGGAA
>Ga0182027_10001141_pt1 | contig 44635 bp, 44 predicted proteins | sample 712E1DmetaG_FD_121300 | JGI IMG/M metagenome (GOLD analysis project Ga0182027, IMG submission 121300) | Permafrost microbial communities from Stordalen Mire, Sweden - 712E1D metaG (Illumina Assembly) | ecosystem: Environmental > Terrestrial > Soil > Wetlands > Permafrost | place: Sweden...
AGTACCGCTCCGGAACCCGCGCCGGTATTCATACCGAATCTTCCCGCCGTTGTTCCCAATAGTTCCTGACGGTTATAGTTGGTGACCTGGGAAATACGGTCTATTTCACTGGACAGAGCCTGATATTCCGAATCCGTATAGGAACGTTCGGTAGAGGTCAGCGTGTCATTGGAAGACTGCACGGCGAGCTCGCGCATGCGCTGGAGGATCGACGACACTTCGTTTGCCGCTCCTTCAGCCACGTTCAATAGGGCAATGCCGTCTTGCGCATTGGAAGTGGCTTGCGCGGTCCCGTTGACCTGGGTGCGCAGGTTTTCGGAAATGCCGAGGCCCGCGGCGTCGTCGCTTGCGCGGTTAATACGCAAACCCGTCGAGAGTTTTTCCAATGAACTGTTCATGTCCTGGTTCACTTGATACAGCGAACTCTGGGTGATCATGGATGCTATGTTATGATTGATACGCATAGGAGAACCTCCTTGTTGAGAATGGTAACCATGCGCTGATACCATTCATGGTGATTTTGGCATCCTTGCCAAATTGGGAATTTATTTAAAGAGAGAATCTAATTTTACTTTTATCGCCGCTTTCTTATTAAAGTGGTCTATTTTTAGCCCTCATTGTTATGTATCGGAATTGTTTTTTTAAAACATTAGGGTTTTTTTAAATATAATAAAAAATTAAGATCGGATAATATCGGTCATGAGGCAATCGTATTTTTATAGTGAATAATATAGAGGATTGTTTTATAAGCGAAAAGCGCTTCGAAGCAAGGGAGGATATGATGAATAAGCTGATTTTGGCGTTATCCATTGCCTGCCTGTGCGGAATGTCGGCCTTGATTTCCGGTCAAACCACGCCGATGCCTTTAGGACAATTTCCTTTAAAAGGTTATGTAAGTTTGGGGAGAAATATCGTGGTATTACCGGAGCAATTAAGGGCCGGGGACAAAATACTGATTTCAGATATACAGGGGCGGACGATTTTGCAGGAAAACATTAAAGAAGGGTATATTTCAAGAAATATAACCGAGATTCCCGAAGGGGTTTATACTTTGACGATAATCCGAAAAAACAGTATTGTCGGTTCGGTAAAGGTCCCGATAATTTAACCCATAAGGTGGACAAGACGTATATGCTTTCGGCAATGGGATATAGAGTGTAACGACTTATTTTGATCGCGAAAAGATATTGTTACCGAAACAATCGATTGCAACGACCAAGGGCATTTTTTCGACCGTTAATTCAAAGATTGCTTCAGGTCCCAAGTCCTCATAGCAAACAAGGGTTGATTTTTTTATACAGCGAGAAAGCAAAACAGCCGCTCCTCCGGTTGCGGCGAAATAAACCGCACGATTTTTTTCCATTGAAGCAATGACCGATCCGTTCCTATCGCCTTTGCCGATCATTGCTTTAAGCCCTGCCTTTTCGAGAAGAATTGGCGAGTATGCGTCCATGCGACCGCTCGTGGTCGGGCCGGCGCTGCCGATGACATGCCCGGGTTTTGCAGGTGAAGGGCCGACGAAATAAAGGACCTGACCGTTAAGGTTGAGGGGGAGCGGTTTGTTTTCCGCGATCAAAGCGCAGAGCCGTTTATGCGCGGCGTCGCGCGCCGTGTAAATAATTCCGGAAAGCAGAACTTCATCGCCCATGTGCAGCGATTCAACCGTTTGATTGTCGATGGGTGCGGTAACGCGGATCGGGTTCATAAGGGTCCTTAGACTATAAAACAATGTGCGCGTGCCGGGCGGCATGGCAATTTAGGTTGACCGCAACGGGAAGTGAAGCGATATGACAAGGAAACGTTTCAATGCGGACGGCAAGAGCGGTAGTATGTCCGCCCAAACCTTGCGGGCCGACGCCTGAAGCGTTTATCCGGGTTAGTATTGAATCTTCTAATTTCGCATATTCAGGATCGTGATGCTTTTGGCCCAGTGGCCGAAGAAGCGCTTTTTTTGAAAGATAGGCGACCTTTTCAAACGTTCCGCCGATCCCCACCCCAACGATTGTCGGAGGACAGGGGTTTCCTCCGGATTTCACTACGGAATTAACGACGAATTCAATTACGCCTTCAATGCCATCGGAAGGCTTGAGCATGGCGGTTTTGCTCATGTTTTCGGAGCCGCCGCCCTTTGGTGCAAGCGTAATTGATAGGTCCTTACCCGCAACAATATCGATATGCACGACGGCGGGCGTGTTGTCGCCCGTATTTTTCCTACTGAATAGAGGGTCCGCCACTATTGATTTGCGCAAGTAGCCTTCCCGATAGCCGCGTCGTGTGCCTTCCTGTATTGCATCCGCAAGCAAACCGCCGTCAATATGAACTTCAGCGCCGAGTTCAACGAAATAAACCGCAAACCCCGTATCTTGGCAAATAGGTAGTTCGTCGTCGGAGGCCATTTCGGCGTTAAGCACGCATTGTTTTAAAATGTTCTTTCCGAGAGCGGAACCTTCGGTCGCAATCGCGTTTTCAAGCGACATTTTAACGTCCGCGGGAAGAAAATACGCGGCTTTTAAGCAAAGGTCCCTTACCGCCGATACGATTTCCTTATATTCAAGTTCTCGCATGTGTGCCGCCCTGCTTAATATTCGTATGGGTTTCACGCCATTGTTCGATACTCTTATCTCCAAGGCACTTCACGGCCTCTTTACAATACGAAAGGCATGAGTTTTTAATTGCCGGATTAAAATTGTCCTTGCCGCAACGCTCACATCGTATTTTTACGTCATTCTTCCAAAATTCAATAAGGGCGCCGCAATGCAGGCATTTAAATTCCTGTATGTCCTCAAATTTAAAAAAAGCAGGGTCCATGCCGGGGCATTTCAGCGCCATGGTAATCCTTTATAAATTAATTGCGGCGAAGGAGGCGATTGCCCGATTAAAGGTTTCGCTTGGGCGCATGGCTTTTGTCGTTAGTTCCGGGTCCGGGTTGTAATAGCCGCCAAGGTTTACCGGTTTTCCCTGGGCCGAAAGCAATTCAGTAACAATTCCGGCTTCGCTTTCTTCCAAAGTCTTTGCCAGGCACTTAAACGCTTTTTGCAGCCCAAGGTCTTTTTCCTGTTTTGCCAAAGCCTGCGCCCAGTAAAGCGCCAGATAAAAATGGCTGCCCCTGTTGTCGATTCCGCCTACTTTACGGGAGGGAGATTTGTCGTTTTCAAGAAATGAGCCGATTGCCCGGTCGAGCGTTTCGGCCAAAATCGCCGCTTTTTCATTGTGGGTCGAGGCGCTCAAATGTTCAAGGGAAACGCCGAGCGCGAGAAATTCTCCAAGGGAATCCCATCGTAAATAGCCCTCTTCCACGAACTGCTGAACGTGTTTGGGCGCACTTCCCCCCGCGCCGGTCTCAAATAAACCGCCGCCATTCATGAGCGGAACGATCGAAAGCATTTTCGCGCTCGTTCCCACTTCAAGGATCGGAAACAGGTCCGTTAAATAGTCCCGCAAGACGTTACCGGTAACGGAAATCGTGTCTTTGCCTTCTTTCATCCGCTTGAGCGAAAACCGCGTGGCTTCAACGGGCGACAGGATGCGGATTTCCAAACCGTTGGTATCATGGGCTTTCAAATAACGCTCCACTTTATCGATCATCTGCACATCGTGCGCCCTGTTTTTATCGAGCCAGAACACCGCGGGTGCTCCGGTGGCGCGGGCCCTGGTCACGGCAAGCTTGACCCAATCTTGGATAGGAAGGTCTTTGGCTTGACACATGCGGAATATGTCGCCTTCTTCTACCGCTTGCTCAAGCAGGATTTTACCTGACTGTGCAACAACGCGTATTGTTCCATTGCCGCCGCTTTGAAAGGTTTTATCGTGCGAGCCGTATTCTTCGGCTTTCTGGGCCATAAGCCCAACGTTGGAAACGCTTCCCATGGCGGCGGGATCAAAAACGCCGTTAATTTTGCAAAACTCGATGGTTTCTTGATACACTCCGGCGTAGCAACTGTCGGGGATGACGAATTTCGTGTCGTGAAGCTTGCCGTCTTTTCCCCACATCCGGCCGGAACTGCGTATTGCCGCGGGCATGGAGGCGTCGACGATGACGTCGCTTGGTACGTGGAGGTTCGTTATTCCTTTGTCGGAATCAACCATCGCAAGATCCGGTCTCTTTGCATAACACGTTTCGATGTCTTTTTCTATCTCGGTCCTTTTTGTTTCGGGCATGGTCTTTATTTTAGCATAAAGGTCGCCGAGTCCGTTATTCGGATTGATTCCAAGCTCCTTAAAAAGAGACAAGTGCTTCTTGAAGACCTCCTCAAAGAACACCGAAACCGCCGCGCCGAAAATAATAGGATCCGAAACTTTCATCATCGTGGCTTTGAGATGTATGGAAAAGAGCACACCCTTGTTTTTGGCGTCTTCGATCTGTTCTTTTAAAAAAGTCCGCAATGCCCGGCTGCTCATGGCCGTTACATCGATGATTTCCCCATCGATAAGTTTCAGGTTTTCCTTCAGGGACAAAACGCCCCCTTTGTCATCGACAAATTCAATGCACGAATTTCCCGCCGTGTCTTTGGAAATGGTCATCGATTTTTCATTCGAACGCAGGTCTCCGCTTGTCATATGCGATACATGCGAGGCCGAGTCGGCCGACCATTTTCCCATTGAATGCGGGTGCTTTTTTGCGTAATTTTTTACCGAGGGGGCTAGTCTGCGGTCGGAATTCCCTTCGCGAAGCACCGGATTGACCGCGCTTCCCTTTATTTTATCGTAGCGTGCCTTGATCTCTTTTTCTTTTTCCGATTGGGCGGTTTCCGGATAATCGGGAAGCTTATAACCCTGCGCCTGGAGCTCCTTGATAGCGGCTTTAAGCTGGGGCATTGAAGCGCTGACATTGGGAAGCTTGATGATGTTGGCTTCCGGTGAATTTACTAACTCGCCCAGATATTTCAAATCGTCGGGTCGCCTTTGAGCTTCCGTAAGATAATAGGGAAAATTCGCGATGATCCTTCCCGCAAGGGATATGTCGCGGGTTTCCACATCGATATCCGCGGCTTTGGTATAGGCCGTTATTATCGGCAATAGCGAATAGGTTGCAAGGCCGGGGGCTTCATCAACCTTTGTATAAATAATTTTGCCGGAGTTTTTATGAGGGGTGTTCAGAAGCATCGATCGTTCTCCTTTGGTGCGCTTAAGTATGACAACCTTTGAAAATATTTCAACGGCAATCCTTCGGTCGAATATTTTTCCTGATGAGTGTCCATTGGATATGGTTTATAGGCGACTTATTCCTCCAATGTTGAAATATCTCCTTCAGGCAATCCCTGCGCTCGCGCCTTTAATAAACGACGCATGATCTTTCCGGACCGGGTTTTGGGAAGGCTATCCAAAAACAACACTTCTTCAGGACGCGCAATGGGGCCCATATGCTTTGAAACATGCTGGCGCAGTTCCTCGGACAGTTCCGGCGAAGCTTCAAATCCCTTTCGAAGCATGACATACGTTTTAATGATATGTCCCTTTACATCATGGGGCAAACCGATCGCGGCGGCTTCCGCGACCGCGGGATGGCTTACCAAGGCGGATTCGATTTCGGCCGTGCCCAGACGATGGCCCGAGACTTTTATTACGTCATCCACGCGGCCGATGATCCAATAATAGCCGTCTTTATCGCGTTTGGCGGAGTCCCCGGTATTATAGCGTCCGGGAAACTTGCTCCAATATTGCTGAACATACCGTTCGTCATCATTATAAATCGTTCGAAGCATCGAAGGCCATGGGTTTTTAAGCGTGAGGTACCCTTCTGTCAAGTCCGATACGGGCTTTCCCCGTTCGTCGACGATTTCAACGATTTGTCCGAAAAACGGACGCGTGGCCGATCCCGGTTTGAGTGGCATTACCGGCGTCGGGGCAATCATGAAGGCCCCGGTTTCCGTTTGCCACCAGGTGTCAATAATCGGCTTGGTCTCCTTGCCGATTACGCGGTAATACCATCGCCACGCTTCCGGATTAATGGGCTCGCCAACCGACCCGAGCAATCGTAGGGAAGAAAGGTCGTGTTTGTTCGGCCAGGATTCGCCGAAGCGCATAAGCCCGCGAATAGCGGTGGGCGCCGTATAGAATAGCGTGATTCCATAACGCTCAATGCATTGCCACCATCGATTAGGATACGGATAGGTTGGACCGCCTTCAAACATAAAGGACGTTACGCCATTGAGCATGGGTCCGTATACAAGGTACGAATGACCGGTTATCCATCCGGGATCGGCGGTGCACCACCAACGGTCTTCCTCATTCACGTCGAACATATACTTTAACGTTGAGTATGTGCCGACCATATATCCGCCATGGGTGTGGAGAATTGCTTTCGGCTTCCCGGTAGATCCCGATGTGTAAAGAATAAAAAGCGGGTCTTCCGCGTCCATGATTTCCGTGGCGCATTTACCGTTGGCGATGGGAAGCACGCACATGTCTTGGTACCAATGGTCCCGTCCCGCTTCCATAACGACGGGGTTTCCAATGTGCTTGACGACGATTACATTTTCTACCGACGGGCACCCCCTCAGCGATTCATCGACAATCGCTTTAAGTTCGACGACCTTTCCGTTCTGACGCGATCCGTCGCAGGTAATGACCAGTTTCGATTTGCTGTCTTCGATTCGGCCTTGCAAAGAGTCAACCGAAAAGCCGCCAAAAACCACCGAGTGGATCGCCCCGATTTTTGCACAGGCCATCATGGCAAATACGATCTCGGGAATTCGCCCCATATAAATCGTTACGCACTCGCCCTTTTGGACGCCCATGGCTTTTATAATATTCGCCATGCGTGAAACTTCCCGGTTCATCGAAAAATAGGAAAATGAACGTTCTTCTTTTCCGTCTTCCGACTCCCAAATAAGCGCGAGTTGGTTTTTTCGATGCGTTTTAAGGTGACGATCAAGGGCATTATGGATAATGTTCGTTTTTGCCCCTATGAACCATTTGTAAAAAGGAGCATGCGAATCATCCAAAACCTTGTCCCATTTTTTAAACCATTCGAGTTCGGAAGCCTCATCCTTCCAAAAACCCTCAAGGCTTTTTTCCGCTTTTGTAGCAAGCGCGTTATAGTCTTTTAATTGCGCATGAGCAATAACTTCCGAAGACGGATAAAAAACTTCACCTTCCAACAATTTGGGTTTGCCGGTTTTATTCATTAATACCTCCATCTGGATATTAAATTTAGAACCAATTAAAATACAAAATAAATTACTGTAGTTAACATAATCATCCCTCACCACGCGATTTTAAATTACATAATCCGAAATAATGTCCCGTTGAGTCAACCTTGTAAGAACATGATTCAGCACATCCGTTTGGGAGAGTTCATCGTCCAGTTGAATTTCGTTTTGTGCGCCTCGTTCAAAGCTACCGCTAAAAAAAACGTGGAGAAACTCGTTTGGCGCGGTCAGCCGGGCAAGTAACCGCAAATCATACTGGTCGGCGTCGCTTAATGCGGTGATAAAGAGAATGCCGGCGTCGGTTAAAATTCGGGCAAGCTCGCCAAGCCGCCGTATTTGTTCCTCTCGTTGATCGTGCGCATCAACGACGTCGGAACCAAGTCCTTCAACAAGACTTGAGGGACCTAAATAATAAGCCACGTTTTTTAAATTAACGAGCCGAAGTTCAAGTTGTTTTGCAATATCACTACTTTTGTTTCCGCAAGTAATAACAATAAATTTGGCCTTATGTCCGTAAATCCGGTGACGGTCCGAAGGGGTAACCAACCCCGTGTCCCAGCGCCGTTCCCGCCGATTAATATGCTCTTCAAGAACGGACTTTTTATCGGTTATGTTTCCTGTAATTATCCCCCCTCCGGCGATATCGTAATTGTCAACTATGACGAATCTTCCGGTAGCTTGTATGTCCGTAATCGGATCAAATGCCACTGGTCTGGTCGTTTCCAATATGCATTCCGCGACATCATGCCGATCGATCTGTTTTTTACCTTTAGAACCGCTTAAATCAGTCGCATCGATGCTTGACAGCACTTCTACGAGTCTCACCGTAACCCGCGCCGCGGCGATTTTAAGCTTATATTTTTTGTCTGGTATCATGGGAGCTCTACCCATCCAAAAAATATTGGCCCGTATTCGCGTCTCGACCCGCGGAAGACGGTCTTCCGTGCGACACATTATCTCCCCGCGCGACAGATAGAGTTCGTCTTTAAGAGTAACCCCGGTTGCGTGCCCCGCCGAAATTGAATGACAAGCGGGACTATTGAACGCTTCAATCGAAACAATCGTCGTTTTTTTATTTGAAGGCATGAATACCACGGGATCGCGCCTTCCTCGTCGGCGCGTACACCTGCAATGACGCCGGTGTAAGGCTCCTTGTTAGCGTCTATTTCGTAGGCGCCGGTCGTATGATTCATGCGATAACGCAACCAGTCTCCCGCTAAGGTGTGCTTAAGAGCTTCGGTTTTGAGGAATTTGCAGCAGGTCAACCTGTCGACATTGCCGTCTTTATAGGTCTGTTTTCGGCTGAGTGCATCCGTATTTTCGCCATAGACCATATTCAAGCGCCACTCCCGTGCAAGTTTATCGCGATATTCGATCATTTCCGGGATTTTAAAATGAGTATCGATATGAACTAACGGCATTGGTACATGGCCAAAAAACGCCTTTCGCGCCAGCCACAACAGAACCGTGCTGTCTTTGCCGATAGACCAGAGCATACACAAATTTTTAAACTCCCTATACGCTTCACGGAGAATGTAGACGGATTTCGATTCAAGTTTTTCAAGATGATCCATGATTATGTCCTTTTAGGTCTGTCATGTAATCCGCATTCCTTATGTTCCGGCTCTTCCCACCACCAGCGCCCGGCGCGCACGTCGTCGTTTGGGCCAATGGCCCGGGTACAGGGGGCGCAGCCGATGCTACGGAAACCGCGTTCGTGGAGTTTTGAAATCGGCACGGCATTCTCATGAACATAGGTGAAAACTTGTTCTTCAGTCCAATTATAGAGCGGACTGATCCGATAAATACCGTGCACTTCGTCCCATTCAACGGGCCCAAGGGTCGAGCGCGTTACCGCCTGCTCCGCGCGCAGCCCTACTATCCAAGCGTCAACGGTTGCAAGGACTTTGTTAAGCGGATTAGTTTTGCGCGCGGCGCAGCACGCTTTCCTATTTTCAATGCTTGCGTAAAAAAGATTGGGGCCTTCTTTACTTATGAGCTTTGCCACTTCCACCGACGCGGGAAAACAAACTTCATAGCGTACCTTAAACGCCTCTTCGGATTTTTGCCAAACATCGTAGGTTTCCTGAAAATGCCTGCCGGTATCTAACGTAAAGACCCTGCACGATTGACGGCCATCGCCACGAAACACCATGTGGGTAAGCGCCTGGTCTTCCGCGCTAAAACTGGACGCAATCGCGATGTTCTTAGCGCCGAAGGTCGATAGGGCCCACGAAAGTATCCGGTCGGCTTTAAATCCGGTCGTTTGGGCAATATATGCTTTTAAGTTTTTCATGACAGATCCTTACTTAAATATCGTATTCATGAATTTGAGGTTTAATCCTTCCGAAGGAAATACGGTTCCAAAACCGTTCGTGGCAATAATAGAGCGTGATTTTTGTGAACACTTCTATGCCGCCTATCGCAAGTGCAATGCCGATCTTACGACTGACAATAAAAGAAACTATGATTGTGTCCAGCGTTCCGGTAAGTCTCCACGAAACGGCTTTAACAATGCTTCGGTAAGGTTTTTCGTGCATTAGGCGCCCTTTCGCTTTTCAGTTTGGTCAAACAGGCCCGCCGAGAGCTGGCTGGGGGTCGTTTTGTCGAGTGAAAATTCCCGCCCTTCGTCCCAGTCGCGATAGTAACTACCGTCAGCATCAAACGAGGGTATGTTCCGTAAACGATCACATATTTCTTGGACAAGGTTACATCCTGTTGCTTTCATGTATGAAGCGAAATCAACATAGGCCGATTTTATGGCGCTATAATGTAAAGCGAGTTCTTCAACTAAAGCCGGAAGGTCTTTAGCGCTGATTTCGTCGATTTTTTCGGCAAAACGGGAATTCCCATTGCCGTCGAAAATTGCTCCGGTCACTATTGCATATACCGGATAGCGGTGAAGGTCTTTTTCACCCATTTTGCCGAAAAAACCCAGGTCGGCAATCAAATGCCGACCGCAACCGTTCGAACATCCGGAAATATTGATTTGAAGCTCGCTCAGGTCATCCAAAGGAATGCTTGACGCTTTGAGCCGGTTGACGACGGCATTAAGAGCGCCTCGCGAACGGCATATCCCCAATTGGCATGTGCTTGCGCCGGTGCATGCAATGGCATTTCCAAACACCGAAGCGCTGTTGGACAGCGTCGTCGTTTTTTGTGAAACAGCATAAATATTGACAAGGTATTCAAAGGGAATGTTTCGCAGCGTCATATTCTGGTTAAGGGTGAATCGAATGGTGTTTTCCCCGAATGGGGCAACGGCCTCGGCTATTTCCAGCGCTTTATTTGCTTCTAACATTCCAAAAAGTAGAGGGACTTTAACGCTTGCCGAACCGGGCTGTTTTTGGGGCGTTGTATAACGCTTGCTCCAAAGGTCAAAACCTTGTTGGCTGGCTTGCGAAAGCGGAGAGTATAATTGTGAAACAGCGACGTTTGGAATTTCGTGCGCCGAGAGGGCCGTTAAACCTTCGGATATAAGGCGCTCTTTTTCTTCATGATATAAAAATTTGAACCGTTCCCCGCCAAGCGTGTTCCAGAGAAAGCGCAAACGGGCGACATGCCTATTTTGGCGGTTACCATGTTTTGAAAACAGACGTTTGACGGTTTCGGCCGTAAGAAACACATCAGAATCGGGTATGAAATCGTGCAAAATATGTCCGGGTTGCGAGTGTTTACCCATGCCTCCGGCCACATAAACCTTGAAACCGCGAACGCCGTCTTTAATGCGTGCGATAAAACCGAGATCACTGACCGTAGCAAATGCCGTGTCGAGGTCGGAATTTGAAAAGGCGATTTTATATTTTCTCGGCAAAAGCCACGAATCCTCGCGGGCCATCATTGCGGATGTCAAGGCAATCGCATAGGGCGTAACGTCGAATGTTTCGTTTGCGGCAATACCGGAGTCCCAGGGAGCGGTAATGTTTCGCACGGTATTGCCGCCTCCGCCCCGCGTTGAAAGCCCGACCGAAACCAATCCCTAAGGATTACAACCAAATTCTCAATGGCCACGTCGTGGATTTGGATTTCCTGACGCGTTGTAACATGAAGGATTCCCGAAGCGTGGATAAGAGAAAGCTCGGCAACTCGTTTTAATTGGGTTGGAGTGATGATTCCGGCGGCGCACCGTACGCGGACCATATATGTCCCTTTTTGCCGTTGTTCATAAATTCCGAAGGGGACACGTTTAGATTTTAAATCCGATTCAGAAATTGTATTATTCATAAAATCAGCAACATGCGAATCAAGCTCGTCAATTTCGTGAGAAAAAGAACCAGGTATTTCATAAAGCAAGTACGACATTTTAACCCCTCGATAAATAAAAACATTATTGTTAACCAAATCAATAAACATAGTATACTTATTAAAAATAATGAACTTTAATAACGATGTCAATGACTTTTTTTGGGGATGGAAAAAAATAAGAGGCAAAACCCGCAGGGTCTGTTGAGGGAAACAGGAAATGAATGCGTAGGACATTCCAAAGTATTATTTGTTGCGTTATGGGATGTCTGATCGCACTTTAGTTGTTCGGCGCTCCTAAGTAAATCCAATCGCTAATGGCCTTTATTTGTTCTTGAGAAAGGGCAGTGCCACTCTTCGGCATCCTTCCGGTGCGGACCGATGTGTAAAGCGGACTATTGGCGGTATCGTAAGGCGTTACGCCGTGCATCGTATTGGTATACGTATCAAAGCTGTAGCCTCCGGCGCCTCCATGACACCCGACGCATCCAGGTTGAAGAACCACGGAAGAAATAGATGCATAGGTCGGTGAAGCTGAAGTGTTTGGATTTAAAACGGAAGAATTCTTCGAACATCCAAATAAAATTATTCCGGCCAAGGGAAGAGCTAAAATTGCTCTTGAAGTTCGAAGAACGGGCTTAATCTTCATAATGCATTACCCTTTCCAATTTGTTTAAATTAAATATGTTACAAAGTTAAAATATAGTTTAAAATAAAACATCACTTTATTTATAATTACGATTAACAATATCGTAAAATTGTACCTTATTAACAAGAAGTTTATAAAATCAGGTTTTTAAAGACGCGCAAATCCCAAAAAAATTGCATGAATGGAAACAACGGTTACGATGAATAATTTTTGAGTTGTGATCGTCGATAAACCGGGAAAATGAAACGTAATTCTGCCATTATGGCATATTGATGTGCAATCACCGCACAACGTGCAAGTATTTCCAGGAGACCGTCGTCGCAAATCCTGAGAAGTCAGCGCCCCGTAATTACAGATTCGGGAGCAGGCATTACATTCACCGCATGAATTGTCGATTTTTATTCGAAGCGGATTGATTTTCCCGAAAATCGTTGCGATAAGTCCCATTGGGCAGTAGGATGTGCAATGGGTCATGGTTCCTAGTTTTCTTGAAATAAAAATCATGATCGCGATTCCGGTAAATCCGAAGCATGCTCCAAAAATCGAAGATATTATTGTCGAAGCCCCGGCGTGCCTCATGGCGACGGAAAAAAGTATCATGAGAAATACAATGATTATCTGTATGGTGCGATGATTTTTAATGGGTCTTCTGCGCAGGTTGGATTGTTCTCCCGCAATAATATTGTCCCAGCTTCCCCAATAGCAAAGCCAACTGCACCACGTTGGGCCGGCTAAAACGACGGTTGCCATAAAAAGGATGGGCATAAAGAAGCCGCCGCCGCTTATAATCGGTCCCGCGAGAATCATTGCCGGAACAGGGAGGTGGAGATTTCCGGTCATCAAACATTGCTTTATTCCGCAGAGTCCGACCAGTGCTTGCAAAAAAAATATGATTGAAAATGTCAGCCATATTCTTTTTCGCAATCGCCCGATTGATTGGGTGTTATAAAGCTTCTCGACAAGGATTGCCGCGTAAAGGGACAAAAAGAATATTTCAATCCACCCTGCCCCCCGAATAAAGCGCTCCGCAAGTAAGGGAATTGGATGATGAAGAAGTCCTTGCGGAAATGCGCACATTATAAATACGACCATAAACGCCGTAGTGCATGCACCAGCGCTTTTAATCGATGCCGAGAAGCGGTCGCGTACGATTTGTTTTGTCAAAAACAAGAGGGGCAAACAGAAAATAGCTGCGACACCCGCCAGTATAAGTCCTGCGCGCACAAAGGGTAAATCGTCGGACGTTCGTTGTAAAACAATCGAGACGCCCGTTTGTATCCAAATCATAGCTCCGGATAAAATAAAAATAATTACTATGTGCAATGCCCATCTTTGTCTAAAAATCATTAAAGAAGGAAATAAAATACAAACAACCGTAATCCCGTATTCGGACATCCTGAAAAAATGGGCGCCTAAAAGCAGGCCCACGAACATAATAAGGGCGAATTGGTACCGACGCATTTTATGCGGCCACCCATTCTTCCTGCAAAATATCACCTTGCAAGCCGACGACCGTGAATTTGATGGGGACTTTTCTGGTCGCTTTTTTTACGCCTTCCTTGGCCAATTGCAAGAGCCCGCCACAGCAGGGCACTTGCATGATGAGCACATGGAGCGTATTTATTTTCGCGTCATCGCACCACGAGGTTATTTTCTCCACGTAGGTGTCCTGTCCTTCGTCAAGCTTCGGACAAGCGATGGCTATGGATTTGCCCCTGAGATAATCCTGATGAAAACTTCCGAGCGCATAACCCACGCAATCGGCGGTAAGGACAACGTCGGTGCCCTGGTAATACGGGGCCTGCGGATTAATAAGGTGCAACTGCACGGGCCATTGCCGAAGCTCCGACGCTAGCTTGGCCGTTTCTACGGCAACGGATTCGGATTTTTCTTTTCTGAAATCGAACGCTTGCGAACCGGGACATCCGCTCATGATTCTCTCCTTGTTAATTGTCGTTATCCATGCTTTTTCTGAAATCGTTTTTCAAGATCAGCCACAAACGTCGTATATTTTTCTTGCGACGCTTTAAATTCATTGTCGATTTGCGTAAACTTCGCGAACAATTGACCGACCTGGGTGTCGGTCAGCGAACGGTCCATCCACGGGTAAAGAATTTCATCTTCCTTTTTAATGTGTTCAAAAAGAAGGTCCGCATACGCGCTCAAATTCTCCCTGACAAGCTTTTCATTGCCGGAAATTAGTCCTGCTTCAATTGCCGATACATGGCTTCGTCCGCTTATATGTTCTTTAAGAAAGGAAATGATGATTTCGGAATTTTGGTCGAAAAAGCCGAACAAAACCTTTTCTTCTTTCGCATGATGAAAAGCGTCGGCGAAGTTTCGGATAAAACCGATGCCCTCGCGAATGAGAGATTTTGATTCGGCGGATTGAATATTGAAATCCGCCAGAAGTTTGGGAATGAGCGATAAAAAACGTTTAATGACCATATGTTCTTCAACAAGCCGGTGAATAGGCGGAGATAGGGGAGCGTTGTGCGGTTTGCGGCCAATGGTGCGCTTTATGGCGGGGACTTCGACTTTTTCCCCGGGATAGACTATCTCGGCTATAGACGACATAAGGCGTGTTTCCTGTTCCGGGCCCAAATTATGGACTTCCACGATATCTTTCAGCATGCATGACCCTAAAGCGCACGTAACGCATCCGATGCCAAAGTCACCCAAGACTTTTTCCAAAGCGGGATATTGCTTAAGAACTTCTTTTACGTTTTGATTAAGTATTTTTTCCATTGGGCCATCCTTAAGATCAAAGGGAATTTCCCGACTTACTACGATAAATATAACCCGCTTTTCAAACAGTAACCTTGACTTAGGTCAAGAAACCGTGATTATATTTTTAGCTGCGTTTTTCTATTTGGTGGATCAAATCGCGGAAAATGAAATGATGGAAAGGAAGAAATGCGTACCAGTAAAGTTTTCCGACGATTGTTGACGTTTGATAAAAGGCCTTCACGGAGAGGATCGTGCGCTCTTTTTGCGTATCGATGGTAAACTGAAGCCATGCTTTTCCCGGAAGTTTCATTTCAGCGCGCAAAAGCAGCATCGTGTCTTTAATCATGTCTTCGACCCGCCAAAAGTCGATGACGTCGTTTATGCGCAAGCTTGATCGGCTCCTTCGTCCTCGCGACGAGCCGACGCCTAGAAGCATCCGGTCCACCATTCCCCGAAGTTTCCACATCCAATTGCTGTTAAACCAACCTTCCTTGCCGCCGATCATGCAAATCGATTGGAATAAATCAGCCGCATTTTTATCGCTTAGCAGGGAATAGGACGCCGAAAAATTCGGGGCAGGGTCGACTTCGTGGAGTTTTATCGCCAGTTCGTGGGCCGGAGGATACGCATCGGACCAACGCGTGCTGACGCGGTCCTGTTCTTCCCGGCTTAGCGCCCGCACAAGAGCCTCCCGAAAAGGGATCGGTTCAAAAGGAAGGAACTTTTTTATTTCATTATGGGAGCAGACGACTTCATTTGAACTGCTTTCCATCAGGCTTCTCGTGATTTGTTGAGGCACCGGAGTGACGAGACTGGCGAAATATGCCAGGGTTTTTATGTTGGAAAAGGGGATCGGTATAAACAATCTTTTCTTTCCAAGGATTTCGGTAAGCGTTCGCAGCATGGTTTCATAGGTGAGGATTTCATTTCCGCCGATATCAAACGATTTACCCTCCGTTTCCGCGACTTCCAAAGCCCCCACCAGGTACTTGATCACGTCGCGCACGGAAATCGGTTGACAATGCGTTCTTGCCCAAGGGGGAATAAGTAAAACGGGGGCGTTACGGATCAAGTGTTCGATTATTTCGTAGGAGGCGCTACCCGAGCCTATGATGATCGCGGCGCGCAGGATCGTTACGGGCACGATTCCTCTTTGGAGCTCTTCGGCGATGCGAATACGGCTTCTCAGGTGAGGGGAAAGCGACGTTTGTATATCGCCAAGTCCGCCAAGATAGATGATGCGCTTGACGTTCATTTCCTTGGCGGCCGTACGGAAGTTTATTGCAGCCTGCAAATCAGCGGCTTCGAATTGCCGCGGACCCAAGAGGAGTGAATGGATCAGGTAAAAAGCGGTATGGATGCCTTCCAATGCCGAAAGAAGTTCATCCGGTTTACCTGCATCGGCAACAAGCACCTCAGTATTCGGCCACTGCGTTTTTAATTCCTGTGATGGGACCCTGACCATAATGCGTACCGTATAGCCCCGTGCCAAAAGCTCCGGCACAAGTCTACCGCCAATATATCCCGTTGCCCCGGTTACCAGGATCTTTCCAAGCTCGGGACGGGGACTGCTTGAAAGGTCCGTGCAATAAAGGTCTTGATTTTCATTTTTTACCAAAGTAGCTCCTGTTTTGTTCATAAAGTTGAGAGGCGGAAATTATTTGAAGCAAATCTTTGACCAACAAAATTACAGCCAAACTTCAAATTCAAGGGTATGATGAATGGAGTTTGATTCGATTTCAACTGAAAAAGGATGAAAATGCATCCGGTACATTGTAAATTTATGGTGTTGTTATAGCTAAAGTCGTAAAATTTATATGTTTTTATTGGCTCACGATTTGCGGTAAATTCTCGGAAGCTTATTTAGGCTTCCTTTCGCAACATTTTTCATACAGAAAAAGTCGATAAAAAATGTCACCTACCATTGTGCGGTTTTTCCCCTTTCTCATGGTCTTCGGACTCGCGCTTTCCATTCCGATCGGCATGATGGTCCTTTCCAGTTTACTAGGTCCCCGAAAAAAAACTCCAATGAAAATGGAGCAGTATGAATGCGGGGTTCCTTCCACTACCGACGTCCATCGCGGAAAACTTTCGGTCAAGTTTTTTCTGGTGGCCATACTATTTTTAGTATTCGATATTGAAGTCGTTTTCCTATTTCCTTGGGCGGTCGTGCTACGGCCCCTTGGAATGTTCGGATTTATTGAAATGGGACTGTTTATTTTGGTTTTGGTGGCGGGCCTTGCCTACGCCTGGAAAAAGGGGGCGCTTGAATGGGAATAGAAACCCTGTTCGGGAAGTCCTGGGTCACCGCTCGAATTGATGACATAGTAAATTGGGGGCGATCAAACTCGCCCTGGCCGTATATTTTCGGGACGGCATGTTGCGCCATAGAATTCATGAGCGCCGCGTCGTCGCACTTCGATATAGCGCGCTTCGGCGCGGAGCTTATCAGATGGTCGCCGCGCCAGGCCGACGTCTTGATTGTCGCGGGGACCATTTCGTATAAGCAGGCCCCGGTCCTCAAGCGGATTTACGAGCAGATGTGCGAACCCAAATGGGTCATTGCCGTGGGCGCCTGCTGCTGCACGGGCGGCATGTATAACAACTATTGCACGGTACAAGGCGTTGCCGAGATAATCCCCGTGAGCATGTATGTTCCCGGATGTCCGCCGCGCGCCGAAGCGATCTTCGACGCTATTGTCAAATTGCAGGGCGCCATAGCGAAGGAATCGGTCCTTGACCGCGCTTAATACAACGATGCTCACGCTTGTCGAGCTACTAAACCCGCTCGTGGGAGGCGACGTCGTTTCGCTTGAGGAAACCCATGGCGGAGTTTATGCGGCCGCCAACCCGCTTAAAATAGTCGGCCTCCTTACACAGCTTCGCGACGACGCCCGGTTTAGCTTCGATATGCTTGTCGACATCGTCGGCGTGGACGCATCGGGCCTCGGTGGGGTCGATCGTTTTCAAGTCGTGTACATCCTTGCGTCGACCGCCAAGAACTTTCGCTTGAGCGTGAACGTGCGGACGTCGGCTGAAAAGCCCGAAATTCCAAGCGTTCATGCGGTGTATGCGGTTGCCGATTGGCTTGAACGCGAGGTTTACGATCAATTCGGCATTGTTTTTATCGGGCATCCCAATTTAAAACGCTTGCTTAATTTTAAAGACTTCGTGGGGCATCCGCTTCGAAAAGATTTTCCAATCGATGGCCGTCAAAAGGTCCCGGAAAGCGAAGATTTGCACGATGAAATGAAAGTCAAACTTGAGCGCCGGGGACGAGCTTTTTCGTCGATGCGGATAGGCGAATACGGCGGCGAACATGGGGAAGGGGAGGAAACGGGCGACGACCCCTTTATCGTTAATCTTGGTCCCGCTCACCCGATTGTTCACGGCATACTTCGTTTGCTGCTCGCGGTTGAAGGCGAAACGATTGTCGCGGCAGTTCCCGAACTCGGGTATTTGCATCGCGGCGTTGAGAAAAGCATGGAAAGCGGCAATTACCATCAGGTTATACCGTATACCGATCGTTTGAACTATGCTTCGCCCATGATGAATAATATCGGCTACTGCAAGGCTGTTGAAAAAATGCTCGGCATCGAAATTTCCGAGCGCGACGCGCTTTTGCGGGTCATTTTGTGCGAACTAGGGCGGATCATGGACCACCTTTTGTGTACCGGACCGCACTTGGTGGACCTCGGGGCGCTGACGCCGTTTTGGTATTTGTTTCAGGTCCGCGAAAAAATTTACGACATCATGGAAAAATACTCGGGTGTGCGCTTGACCTATTCCTGCGTTCGTATCGGCGGGTTTCCATTTCCGCTCTATAATGGTTTTTTCGATGATGTGGAGTCGGTACTTAAGGACCTTATGCCTGCAATTGACGATGTAAGGCGGCTGGTCGAACGAAACAGGATATTCTATGACCGCTGCTGCAAGGTGGGCGCGATTTCAAGCGCTGAGGCCCTTCGGCACGGTTTTACCGGCCCCTGTTTGCGCGCAACGGGATATGACTACGATTTGCGGAAAAATAGGCCCTATTATTCGTATGACACCTTTGATTTTTCGGTTGTAGTGGGCACCAACGGCGATACGTACGACCGTTTTTTTGTCCGCGTTTATGAAATGATCGAGAGCGCGAAAATCATCCGACAGGCAATTGCCCGTTATAAGGCGCTTTCGTCCGAACCCGCCGCTTTGGAAGCCAAGAAATCCAAAGGCTTCAAGAAGGTCGCGCCCCCCGCCGGAGCTTTATACGACAGTTCCGAGGTTGCAAACGGGGAACTAGGGTATTATATCGTTTCCGATGGTTCCGCCAAGCCCTACCGGATAAAAGTCAGATCGCCCTCGCTGTGCAATTATTCGGCGATCGAGTCCATGGTGGAAGGCGCCATGATCGCCGATTTGGTTTCGATTATCGGGAGTTTGAACGTCATTGGCGGGGAGATCGATCGATGACGAATTTTTATGGCCGCATTGACTGGATATTCCTTGGGCTAACCACGGCAAAAGCCGTTTTTGCATGGGGTCTGACGCTTGGGTTTATCTTAGTTAATATTTTTCTCGAACGAAAAATATGCGCGCTTATCCAAGACCGCGTGGGGCCGAACCGGGCGAATATTTTAGGCGTTCGACTCTTCGGCTTTGTCCTGAATTTCGCCGACGCGGTGAAACTTTTGTTTAAAGAAGACATAACTCCATCATTTGTCAATAAAACATATTACCTCATGGCCCCGCCTATCATCATGACTATTGCGCTCATGGGCATGAGCGTCGTGCCCTTCGCCGACGACCTGGTCGTTGGAAGCCTCGTTATTCCCATGCGCGTTTTGGATTTGAACGTCGGGTTTTTGTTTATTTTGGCCATAACCTCGCTCTCGGTTTACAGTTTGGTCATAGGCGGGTTCGGCTCGAACAGTAAATACCCGCTTTTCGCGGCCATGCGCTCCTGCGCCCAGATGATCAGCTATGAAATCGTCATGGGGCTTTCGCTTGTCGGTTTGGTCATGGTCTATGGCGCCGTGCATTTGCAGCGCCTGGTCGTGGCGCAAGGCGAAATGCTCTTCGGCTTCATTCCAAAATGGGGCGTTGTGGTCCAGCCCCTTGGCTGCGTTCTCTTTTGCATAGCCGCGCTCGCGGAACTCAATCGCACGCCGTTTGATCTTCCCGAAGGCGAATCGGAAATCATCGGGTTTCATGTGGAATACAGTTCGATGAAATTCGCCCTCTTTTTCATGGCCGAATACGCCAATATTTTCGTGGCCGCCGCGATCATCACGACGCTTTTTTTCGGCGGATGGCAATTGCCCTGGCTTTCCACCGAAACAATAAAATCCAATGCGCCGGTAGTTCTTCGCGCCTGCGCCATAGTGGCTTTGACGGCAGCGGCAGTCGCGGCGTACTTATTGCACCGGTTGTACTCAAAACGCAGGTATCAATGGAAAGATTTGCGCGAAAAAGAAGGCTTGGTGTTTTATGGCGTTCTTGCGTGTGTTGGAGTGCTGTCAATCATGGCAATGCTGCTGCCGGGGTTCACTCCCCTGAGCCCGATCATGGCCTCGGGGCTTGCGCTTTTGCTTCAAGCGGGAATATTTATTGTTAAGTCGTTTATAATTTGTTTTATTGTCGTATGGATACGCTGGACTTTGCCGCGACTGCGCTATGATCAGCTGATGGCGCTTGGGTGGAAGATCATGCTTCCGCTCGGAATCGCGAATATTGTCGTGACCGGAATAGTCGTGCTGTTATTTCCATAAAGAAAGCCCTATGGCAATCGTCGTAAAAAAACAAAAACTGTCGATTTTCGAAAAATTGTATGTATTCGAAGTTGCCGCCGGAATGTGGGTGACCCTACGGCACTTTTTACGCAATGTTTTTAATACGAATGCGTTGCCTACCCTCAATTATCCCGAGGAAAAACGCGCGCTCGCGCCGAACTACCGGGGGCTTCATCGGCTGCTTAAAAAAGAAACGGGCGAGCTCAAATGCACGGCCTGCAAGATTTGCGCGGGAGCTTGCCCGGCGCGCTGCATCACCGTTGAAATGACCCTTGACGACGCCGGAAAGCCGAAAAAGACGCCTTTACGCTACGATATCGATATAGGCAGATGCATTTTTTGCGGGTTTTGCGTTGAAGCGTGCCCTTTCGACGCGATCGACATGAATACCGGCGTTTATGAGCTGGCCGACGCCGACATTGAAAATTATTTATATACAAAAGAGAAACTTGCACGGTAAGGAGATGGGGATGAACATAAGCGCGGCCGCCATTATTGGAATGCTGTTCGGGGCCATTGCCGTGGCCGGCGCGCTGGTCATGCTTACCCGTAAAACAGCGCTTGGCGGGGCGATAAGCCTGGTGGTCTGTTTTTTGGCTTTTTCCGGCTTGTATGTCACGCTTGACGCGCCCTTTGTGGCGATTATGCAAGTGATCGTATACGCCGGGGCCATCATGATGCTTATCGTGTTTGTCATCATGACGGTCGATACGCGCGCGGAGGCCCTTCGCAGGGAGCGCACAACCGTGATCGGCGCGGTCGTGGCGATCATAATTGTTGGAGCGGGGATCGCCGTGTATATACTCGCGCTGCATGATAACGCAATCATAACCCGCGGCGCAGGCATTGTGGGGACGATAGCCAATATAGGTCTTAGGCTTTTTACGCGGCATGCGCTGAATTTTGAAATGCTGTCGCTGCTTTTACTGGTTGCGCTTGTGGGCGCGCTTGTCCTGGTAAAACAGGGAAAGAAAAAAACGTAATCGGGAGAATTGTCATGGGAACAAATGCATATGTCGGTCTATCGATCGTCATATTTTTTATCGGCGTTTTTGGAATGCTGACGCGCAGGAGCGCGTTCTTTTTTCTGATGTCCATCGAACTGATGCTTAATGCCGCGAACTTGCTCTGGGTGGTCTTTGCGAAATCGAATGGAAACCTCGACGGCCAGGTGTACGCGTTTTTCATCATGGCGCTTGCCGCGGCCGAAGCCTGTGTGGGCCTTGCCATTATTGTTTTGTTTTACCGGAAACGGCGCTCCGTCAATCTCGACGACGCCGCGGAAATGGGAAAGTAATGGACCGAACAGCGCTTGAGAATTTTCTCTGGATCATCCCGATCGCGCCCCTCATCGGCGCGATGGTTGTGGGCTTTTTATGCGCTTTGTCAAATAAACGCGGGGTTTTCCCTCCGCGCGCGCTTGTCGGCGTTTTGGCGTGTGTCGGACCGCTGGCTTCCTTTGTCGTGTCGGTTTTAGTGTTCCTTTCTTTAGGAAAAAGCGCCGAAGCGTCGACGCTCCATCAAAAACTGTATTCTTGGATGGCCTGCGGCGCGTTTTCAATAGATTTTTCCTTTGAGGCCGACCGGCTCACGGCAATCATGCTCTTGTTCGTGACGTTCGTGGGTACGATCATTCATTGCTATTCGATTGGGTACATGGGCCATGACAAGGGGTATGCCCGGTTTTTCTCTTATTTGAATTTATTCCTCTCGTCAATGCTCATCCTTGTTCTCGGCTCGAACCTGGTCCTTATGTTTTTGGGTTGGGAAGGCGTTGGGCTCTGTTCATATTTGCTTATCGCGTTTTGGTTTGACGATGAGGCAAAAGCGGCTGCCGGGAAAAAGGCGTTTATCGTCAACCGTATCGGCGACTTCGGATTTGTTCTTGGTATTTTTCTTATTTTTACAACACTTTTGAAGCAAGGACCGGCCTCGCTTGAATTTTCCTTTTTGGCTGCGCACGCAAACATATTAGCTCCCGTAGCCCTAACGGCCTCGCTATTGCTTTTCATGGGCGCGGTTGGGAAAAGCGCGCAGATACCTTTATATGTTTGGCTTCCCGACGCAATGGCAGGCCCTACGCCTGTTTCCGCGCTCATTCATGCTGCAACCATGGTCACTGCCGGTGTTTTTATGGTGGCGCGGATGCATTTCCTTTTTGATTTATCGCCATTTGCCGGTAAGGTCGTTGCATTGGTAGGCATTACCACGGCACTTTTGGCCGCCTTTATAGGGTTTGCCCAGAACGACATAAAAAAAATCCTTGCCTATTCTACGGTAAGCCAGCTTGGGTTCATGTTTTTAGCGGTGGGCGCGGGAGCGTATGGCGCGGGAATTTTCCATGTGTTTACGCATGCGTTTTTTAAAGCCTGTCTTTTCCTTGGCGCAGGTTCGGTCATTCATGCCCTCCATGAAGAGCAGGATATTAGGCGCATGGGCGGCTTGCTTAAAAAGCTTCCCATTACCGGGGCCACGTTTCTTATTGCCTGGCTTGCCATTTGCGGCATACCTCCGTTTGCGGGTTTTTTCAGTAAAGACGAGATCCTTTGGAGTGTTTTCAATACGTGGGGTTTATACGGGAAAGTCCTGTGGGCGCTTGGCCTTTTCGGCGCGGGGCTTACGGCTTTTTATATGTCGCGTTTAGTTTTTATCACGTTTTTCGGAAAAAACCGTTTGCCATCGGATCAACATGACAAAATCCACGAATCGCCGCTAATGATGACCATTCCGCTTATGGTGCTAGCGCTAGGCTCTTTAACAATCGGTTTTTTGGGTTTGCCCGCAACGCTCGGCGGAACAAACGTTTTTGGAACATGGCTGGCGCCCGTTTTTGGGGCCCACGAATTGCCCAGTGAAGAACATTCAATGGAGTATGCGCTCATGGCGCTTTCGGTTTTTGCGGCGGCCCTCGGAATAGGCGCGGCGTATTTGAAATATTTGCGAAAACCCTTTGCCCCTTCAAAGCCTCACGGAATTGCGGCGTTTGCGGTAGGAGCGTTTTTTGTCGATGAACTGTATGCGCGGGTCCTCATTAATCCCCTTGCGGCCATTTCCCGAAGTTTTCTATTTCGCGTGATTGACGTGGCTATTATCGATGGGGCGATTAACGGATTGGCCGCGCTCGCGCTTCGCGCGGGAGGCGCGGTCAGGCTGCTGCAAACCGGATCTGTGCGCACATACGTGTATTACCTGGGCGGGGGCGCGGTGGTATTGATGGTCGTTATTTTCGTGGGATGGCGGTGGCCTTTATGAACATACCGCTTCTTTCTCTGATGATTTTCGCGCCGTTAGGCATGTTTTTTCTTATGTTTTTTTTACCGCAAAAAGCGGCGAAATTACACAAAACTTTTTCGCTTGGGGCGTCGCTTGCGGTGTTCGTTTTATCGTGCGTTGTTTTGGGGGGCTTTAGGCCGAATGCAAGCAAACAATTCGCCGAACTCCTGCCGCTCATCGACAAATGGGGAATCGCCTATAATGTTTCCGTTGATGGAATCAGCATTTTCCTGCTCATGCTCGTTACGTTTCTGACCCCGATTGTCGTGCTGTGCTCCTATAAATACATAACTAAAAATGCCCGTGAATTTTATGCGCTCATCCTGCTTTTAGAATCCGGCATGATCGGCACGCTTGTTGCGGCGGACGCCATGCTTTTTTACGTGTTCTGGGAACTTATGCTCATCCCAATGTTTTTTATCATCGGCATGTGGGGAGGGGAGCGGCGCGTTTACGCAACGATAAAATTCGTTTTGTTTACTTTGGTCGGCTCGCTGCTTTTACTGGTAGGTATTATTTACACCGCCTGGCGGGCGGCTGATGGCGGGCAAATGTCCTTTGCCATTGCCGATCTTCAGCGGGTCATATTGACTTCCAAGGAACAACTCTGGCTTTTCGGGGCATTTTCGCTCGCTTTTGCGTTTAAAGTTCCCCTCTTTCCGCTGCATACCTGGCTTCCCGACGCTCATACCGAAGCGCCAACCGGCGGCAGCGTAATTTTGGCGGGCGTGCTCCTTAAAATGGGCGTCTATGGTTTTCTCAGGTTTGTATTTCCCCTTCTGCCCGAAGCGTCGCATGTCTTTGCGCCGCTCATGATTCTGCTTTCCATAATCGGAATTATTTACGGGGCGCTCGTGGCGTTTGTGCAAACCGACATTAAAAAACTCGTGGCCTATTCCTCGGTAAGCCATTTGGGTTATGTGATGCTGGGCCTTTTCGTTTTCTCTCTTCAAGGTTTGCAGGGCGGAATGTATCAGATGATAAGCCACGGGCTTTCAACGGGCGCATTGTTTCTTATCGTGGGGATGCTTTATGAGCGAAGACATACAAGGCTTATGGCCGAATTCGGCGGACTAGCGAAAACCGTTCCGCTGCTTGCGGTCGTGTTCATGATTACCATGCTGTCTTCGGCCGGACTTCCGGGGCTTAACGGGTTTGTGGGCGAACTGCTGATACTGCTTGCCGCATTTTCCGCTTCTCCGCTTTATGCGGCTTTTGCGGCAACCGGGGTTATACTTGGGGCGGTCTATTTATTTCATTTGTATCAGAAGGTGATGTTCGGCCCTATAACAAAACCCGAAAATAAAAATTTACCTGACCTGTCGCTTCGCGAAGCCATCATCATGGTCCCGATTATCGCGCTCATGGTTTTTATGGGGTTGTTTCCCAATCCAATCCTTAAAAGGACCGAGCCTTCAATGCGGAAAGTTTTAGAGCAGGTAAACCGGTCTCCCGTACAGGCAGTATCATCTATAGGTCGTTTTTCGCAAACCGCGGGAGGACGTGAATGAGCAGCGACAGCGTGCTTTTGCTGCCCGTTATTATTCCCGGTGCCGCCGCCGTGGCAGTTTTCGTCTGCGCCGCGTTTATCCCTTCTCGCGGGCTAGCGTTGGCCCTTTCAATCTCATCGCTTATTGCAGGGGCTTTTTTTACGCAAACATGGAATATTCCCTGCGCGCTTTTTTCGGGCATGCTTCACCTTGACCCGTTTGCCGAGCTTTGCGCTTTGTTTTGCTTTGCGATTTCGAGCGTGGCCCTGCTTGCGGCCCCGTCGTATTTCAAGCGGATGAATTTGGAATTCGGCGAAGAATATTATGCGTTTATATTGGCCGCCGCCGCGGGCATGGCGGTCATGGTTGCGGCCAACGACCTCATGGTCCTTTTCGTCAATCTTGAGCTCGTGTCGATCGCCACGTATGTCATGTGCGGCATGAACCGAAACAGCATGAAGTCCACTGAATCCGCTCTTAAGTACTTTGTCAATGGGGCGGCCGCATCTGCGTTCATGCTGTTCGGCATTGCGCTGGTATTCGGCACTACCGGATCGACCGACATGGCCTTTATCGCCGGGCAAATTCACGGGGGTAATGCGGGTCTTTCGATGCCGCTATTTTCTTTGGCGCTTGTCCTTATTGCCGTCGGGTTTTTCTTTAAGCTTGGGCTTTTTCCCTTTCATGGCTGGCTTCCCGATGTGTACGAAGGCGCCCCGACTCCGGTATCGGGTTTTATGGCCGCGGGGGTGCGCGTGGTTGCCGGGCTTGCGTTTATTCGGATCGTCATTAGCCTCTTGGGGCCCGGATTGGGCGGTTTTACGCGGGTCGCCTGGTGGATCGCCGTGATAACCATGACAATCGGGAATGTGGGCGCGCTACGTCAAAACAATGTCAAGCGCATGCTCGGGTATTCGAGCATTGCCCATGCCGGATATCTTTTAATAGGGTTTACGGCGCTTTCGTCGACAAACCTGCTTGGCGCGGAGGCAATACTTTACTATTTGCTTTCGTATTCGCTCATGACGCTCGGCATATTCATTTTCGTGGGTCAGGTGGAAGGAAGCGCAGAATCCAACCTTGGTTTCGACGCATATCGCGGACTAGGACTTCGGCAACCGTTAGTGGGCTTGCTTGCGTCGATTTTACTATTGTCGCTTACCGGCATTCCGCCGTTTGCAGGTTTTTGGGGAAAGTTCTCGCTGTTTTCAGCGGCAATCCACAATGGTTTTATCGGGCTAGCGGTAATCGGCGCGCTCAATAGCGTTGTTTCTGCGTATTATTATTTCAGGCTTATGGTAAACATGTATATGCAAACGCCCGGGAACGACCAAAAAAACGTCGCTTATGCCTCGGCGCCCCTCGTCACTTTCGCTCTTGCCTTGTGCGCCGCGCTTACCATATGGTTTGGGATCGGGCCTTTTTCGCTTACCTCGATTGTTCCTTCCGTAAATAGCCTCTGGGCTTCGATCGGAAACAGCGTGGCGGTTTTCACGCATTAATATATTTTCCTACAAACATTTCCTGAAATCATTGAGGAGGGACAATGAACGAATCCTATGTTCACGGGTATGAGGAACGCGAGAATATCCGGCTTCAAGATCAGGCAATGACCTTGGTTGAATTGCTGCACTCGGACACTCATTATCCAAGCGGAAGCAAAGTCTTGGAAGCAGGTTGCGGGGTCGGTGCGCAAACGGTCACGCTCGCGCGAAACAGCCCCGGCGCGTTGATTACATCCGTTGATATTTCCGAAGAGTCAATAGCCCAAGCGAAAAAAGCCGCTTTGTCATCGGGTATCCGTAATGTTATTTTCCATCAAGCCGACATCTTTAATTTAAAATTCGAGCCGGAATCTTTCGACCATATTTTCGTTTGTTTCGTATTGGAGCATCTTCCGAGGCCGGTTGAGGCGCTCGTTGCGCTCAAGAAATATTTGAAACGGGGTGGGACCATTACCGTTATTGAAGGGGACCATGGCTCAGCCTATTTTCATCCCCACAGCGATGCCGCGCACAGGGCGATCCAGTGCCAGGTCGATTTGCAAAAGCGGGCGGGCGGCAACGCCTTGATAGGGCGGGAGCTTTATCCGCTATTGACAAGCGCTAGTTATCGCGATGTGGGCGTATCGCCAAGAATGGTTTATGTCGATTCGAGCAAACCCGAACTCGTCGAAGGGTTTACCAAGAAGACTTTCACCGCGATGATCGAGGGTGTTCGTGAAAACGCGATAAAGGCGGGGATGATTGAAGAACGCGATTTCGAAAAAGGAGTCGCGGACTTATATCGCACTGCTAAGCCGGATGGAACCTTCTGCTATACTTTTTTTAAAGCGGTTGGAAAAAACATCTGAACACGATTTATGGGATTAAAAGATGACAGGATGACAACGCAAGAATCGGTCAGTGAGTATTGCAGAGATCAAAAGAAAATTTACCTGAAATAGTTATCCGATTCAGCCGCTCGCGCGTATTTCCCGACGCTATTGTTTCGTCCGTTCAGCCCAACCCATGATCGTGGCCCTTGCCAAGGTGTGCGTAAAGAGATTAAATCCGAGAATGGCGGGTGTCGCCGTTTTTGGAATGTCGAGTGTTGCGACGTCAACTGCGTATATGGTTATAAAATAATGATGTTTGCCATGGCCGATCGGCGGTGCGGCCCCAAGAAATTGCGCGAGACCAGCGTCATTGGGCAATTGGACCGCTTCTTTGGGAAGCTCGGTTGAATTGAGCGATCCCGCCCCTGAGGGAAGACTGGTAACGGTTGGTGGAATATCCTTGACAGCCCAATGCCAGAATCCGCTTCCGGTGGGAGCGTCGGGGTCATAAACCGTGATGGCGAAGCTTTTGGTTTCCTTGGGAAATCCGCTCCACGTAAGCTCCGGCGATTTGTCTTGCCCGCCCGCTCCGAACATCCCGCTCATTTGCGCTTGCGCAAGCTGCCGGCCATCTTTGAGGTCCGTGCTCGTTAGTGTAAACGACGGTACATGGGGCATTTTGTCAAAAGGGGAAGGTTGTTTAGGAGCTGACAAAGCAAATGATAAAAGTCCAAGCGCGAAAATAGCCGAAAAAAACTTCATACGTTCTCCTTTGAAAAGAGTGAAAATCCACCTCAACCCCGTCCCTTACCTGCCTGCCGATCCGGCAGGCCGCAGGTCCTTGGCAAGGAGAAGGGTGGCCAAATGCCGGGTTGATTTTGGCCGCTATTTTGTTCGCAGTGTCTTGAGCGCGCCGCCCCAAGCGATAACTTGATCCAGCATGGTATTTACCGTAGCTTCGTGCTGCGCAGCGGGTTTGAATACGCTATAATTTTCAAAATCGGTAAATAGCGAAAGCAAAACCTGCTGGCGAACGCTGGCGACCATTAATTCGGACATTATTTGGCGCAAATGTTCAATGGAGCGAGCTCCTCCGGCCGCGCCATAGCCTACGAAACCGGCGGCCTTATTGTTCCATTCGGCAAAGATAAAATCTAAAGCGTTCTTAAGCGCGGCCGGTATGCTGTGATTGTACTCGCCGGTCACAAAAACAAACGCGTCAAGCGCATTGATTTTTGCGGCCCATGCCTTAGTATGGTCCTTAGAATATTGACCCATTGAAGGTGGGATTGGTTCATCAAGAAGCGGCAAGTTAATAGCTTTAAGGTCAATGAATTCAAATTGCGCGTCAGTCCGTTTTTTCGCAATTTCGAAAACCCATTTTGCCACCGCTTCTCCATTTCGCCCCGGTCGAGTGCTGCCGAGTATAATTCCTACTTTTGTCATAAAAACCTCCGGAATAGGTGAGTAAACACGTAACTACAACGAATTTTTTTGCTTTTTGGAAATTTGCATTCGCAATTCATTAAATCAGCAAAAATTGTGCCGACGAGCAAGGTTAGGTACGAGTACCGATGATTTCGGAGTACATTTGGCGGGATTCGGCTTGGGCCAATTGCCTGTTGCCGTTCACTTCGGTCAGGTTGTTTTGTAAAAGCCTTACAATATCCCCATCGATGGAACCGCTTTTTACCATTGATGATAGTACGCCGCTTACCGCATCGGGCGTCATGCCGGCGCGGTATGGACGATCTTCGATAATGGCCGTGAAAATGTCGGCAACGCCCATTATACGCGATCCAAGGGAAAGGACTTCGCCGCTATGATGGAACGGATAGCCGTTGCCGTTCAATTTTTCGTGATGAAAAGCGCCCCAGGTGTTGATTTCGTCGAAATCCTCAAGGGTATCGAGTATCCGGTACGTGTGGTAGGTATGCCCGCGAATGACGTCGAATTCCGTTTTTTCGAGCCTGCCGGGTTTTTCAAGGATTTCGCGCGGCACGGCGAGTTTTCCCAGGTCGTGAAGCAATCCCGCGATGCGCATGTACTCTCGTTCTCTTTTTGAAAATCTCGCCAAGCCCGCGAGCGTTTCGGCCGTTGCCGCCACGCCGGCCGAATGCGTTGCGGTAAAGCTGCTTCTGAAATCGATGATACGCGAAAAAAACACCGATAGTTCGCGCAGTTGCCCGATATCAAGCGTCAGCGTTTTCATCCGGGTCGTCCGCCGCAGGATCCTATATACCGAAGACGAAACCGCGTCCAACCAAAAATATTCCTTTCTCGCTGCCGCGAAAAAAGCGTCGGTCACGTCGGGACGGAACATCTTTCCCCGCTGGCCGAGGATTTTATCCTCAATGCCTGAAACCTGGCCCAAGATTTCTCTTTTCCCGTCGATGAGCACGGCAACACGGTCCGCCAAATGAATAATGTGGCTTTCAAGCGTGAACGTTTCTTCAACGTTCTCATCAAAACGCCGATGATGCCATTTGACGATTTTAGCGACGCGCTCCAAGGGTTTAAAAAGTTGCAAAAGCGAATACCCGACTTCCGCGTGACCGCTGAAAGGGTTTTCTTCGAATGCCAAGGTCTCGATGCGTTCGTTAAGCGACAATGCGCCGATGTCATGCACCGCTCCGGCGAGCACGAGGTCTTTTTGCGTTTCTTCGTCCAAACCCATTTCCGCACCGATGCACGAGGCGATATAGGCGACCTGCTTATGGTGGTTCACGAGCGCCGGGCAAACCAGGTCTGCCGCGTCGGACAAGCAGATCACCAAGTCAAAAAGGGTCAGTCGAGGTTCTTTAATCATAGGCGTCCATCCAAACAGGCAAAACATGAATGACGTACCCTACAATTATATAATAAAGATTGAATTTTACAAGGGCCAATATGAAAAAGCACGGGCGTGTTTAAAAGAAAAAACCCCTCTTTTTTCAAAGAGAGGTTTTACACTTAAAGCGAGGAATTTAAATTTACTTCTTGGCGGCCGGGGCGATTGGTTTTGCTTGAGTGGGAGCACTAGGCGCGCCGAGCGCGCCGGGCGCGGCAACGGGGGCCTTGATTTCCAAAAGTTCGATTTCAAATATAAGCGTGGAATTCGGACCGATGTCCGGACCCGCGGCGCGCTCGCCGTACGCAAGGTTCGACGGAATAAAAAGTTTCGCCTTGGTCCCCACGTTCATGAGCTGCAGCGCTTCGGTCCAGCCGGGGATGACGCCGGTAACCGGGAACGTGGCGGGCTGTCCGCGCTTATAGGAACTGTCGAATTCTTTTCCGTCAAGCAGGGTCCCGCGGTAGTTTACGCTGACCATGTCGGTTGATTTCGGTTTCGGCCCCGTACCTTGCTTTATGATCGTATATTGTAAACCGGAGGCCGTGGTGATGACGTCTTTTTGAGTCTTGTTTTTTGCAAGGAATTCAGCGCCTTCCTTGGAGTTCTTTTCGCCGGAGGCCTTGGACTTGGCCATCTGCTGTTCCTGCATTTTCTTGCCGAACTCTTCCTTAAGCTTGGTAACTTCCTCGGGGGTCATGAGGTGCTTTTTCCCGGTCAAAGTATCGGTAATGCCTTGCAAAAGCGCGGCACGGTCGACGCTAATGCCCATGTTCTTAAGGTATGCGCCCATGTCCAGACCGATCATATAGCTGACCTTTTGATCTTCGGTCGTCAAGGTGGAAACGGAATCTTTCGACGAACAATTCGCGAATGACAAACCAAGCGCGACAACCGTCGTCATCATGCACAGCTTCTTCATGAAAAAACCTCATTTCTTTTAGGACTGTTGAAAGTAAAATTAATGGGAAGTAAAATACGTAGTGCTGAGGGGATATTAAAGGAATTTCTACGATAAAAGGGTTATTTATGCCATTTTATTTTTAAGGATTCGGCCAACCCACCACCACGCGATTACGCCCGCGACGATATTCGCGGCCGAAATTCCCCAATATATGCCGACGATTCCGGCGATGCGCGAACCGAAAAACGAAAACGGCGCCCAAAGCCCGAAGGCCAAAATAAACTCCAAAACAAGCGCGTCGTACGGTTTTCCCATAACGTTAAGAGCGGTCCAGGTGACCTGGTGGACCCCGCGAAGGCCCATGCTGACCGATACGATCGTTAAATACAAAACCGCGGAACCGGCAACTTCCGGTTGCGAATTGAAAATGAAGGCAATAGGTTTTCCCGCCATTAAAAATATGCCCAGAAGCCCCAAGCCCCAAAACACCGAGAACGCCATGGTCATGGAAAGGCCGCCGCGAATCCGGTCGATTCTTTGCGCTCCAAGATTTTGACCCACGAACGGACTTATGCCGTTTGAAAGCGCGAATATCGGCGTAAGGCCGAAGGCCTCGATGCGCGTTGCGACGCCGAATCCGGCGATAGCGCCGGGCCCGTAATGGATGATTATGCGCGAAACGACCCCAAGTGCGATAGGAATGATGGCGTTTGAAACGGCAACCGGCAGACCGATGACCATGATGGATTTCCACGACGAAAGAAGCTGCTTTTTCCCGGGCCATGGGTTGGTCAATAGCTTTTCCCGAAACAAAAGCACCCACAGCGTTGCCAAGAGCATGACCGCGCGACTGACAAGCGAGGCCATGGCCGCTCCGGCGATTCCCATGCCCGGCACAAATCCCCAGCCAAAGATAAGCAAAGGGTCCAAAGCCGCGTTTAAGACCATGGAACCGATCATGAGAATGCTCGGCGTAAGGGTATCGCCCGTCGACCTCATGATGTTCCCGCCGATCATGGGGACGACGTAAAATACAAGGCCCGGATACCAAACGGCCATGTATTGCTTAACATAAGGTAAAATATCCTTGCCCGCGCCGAGCAGGGTAAACAGCGGGTCGACGGTGGCCATGGCAATAATGGTAAGTCCGGTCGCGCAGAGTAAGGCGAGGGAAAGGGCGTCGGTGGCAAGGCGCTTGACACTGTCTTGCCGGTTGCCTCCTATGGTTTGCGAAATGACCGCCATCGCCCCGACCCCAAGGCCGATGGTGAACATTGAAATAACCATTATCACCGGGAAGGTGAGGGTCAGCGCGGCAAGCTGGGGCGTGCCCAGCCGCGCCACGAAGAACGTGTCGATCAGATTAAACGCCATCATTGAAAGGATGGCAAGAAGCATGGGCGCCGCCAGGTTTATAAGCGCCGGGGCGATAGGGCCCGCGATAAGGGCTTCGGATGATTGTTTAATGGTCATGGACGGGCGAGATGCATCATGGTGAGGTTGTCAGAATGGTTTTCAAGGCGCCTACGATAACGTCGACGTCTTCCTCGTTATTGAAAAACCCGAATGAAAATCTGATCGATCCCTGGGGAAACGTCCCGAGCGCCCTGTGTGCATTGGGAGCGCAGTGTAGCCCCATCCGTGCGCAGATACCGTAATCGTCGCTGAGCCGACGTGCAACGAGGCCGTGGTCGATACCGCGCACGGTCAGGGAAACGGTGGGCAGCATGCGTTTTCGATCGCGCGGACCGATGACTGTAATGCCCGGTATAACCCTTACTTTGTCGCAAAATCGCTGCGCTAAAACAAAGCCGTGGCTCTGGATCCGCTCAAACCCTTCGGAAAGGACAAAATCCAACCCGGCCCCGAGCCCCGCGATTCCGGGCGCGTTTAAGGTTCCGCTTTCATAAATATCGGGAGAGAATTCCGGTTGGTCGTCGGAATCGGAATTGCTTCCCGTTCCCCCGTATTTGAGGGGCCTAACGCTTATCCCTTCGCGGACATAAAGCCCCCCGACGCCCATGGGCCCATAGAGGCTTTTATGTCCCGAAAACGCAAGGACGTCAATGTTCATGGCCTCCACGTCGATCGGTATTATCCCCGCCGTTTGCGCCGAGTCAACCATAAAAACGGCCCCATGGGAACGGGCGATTTTGCCCAAGACTTCCACGGGCGCAACCGAACCGCTTACGTTGGAACCGTGATTGACAACCGCAAGCTTGACGCCCGATTTTAAGGTCCGCTCGAACCTCTCGGGGTCCGTCATGCCGAATTCGTCGCACGGCGCCACAGTGACCGTAATATTCCTGTCTTTCGCCAAGAAGCCGAGCGGCCTCATGACCGAATTGTGTTCCAGGGCGCTTACAACCACGCGATCATGGGGAGAAAGCACGCCTAAAATCGCCGTGTTGATGGCTTCGGTGGCGTTACCGCAAAAAGCCATTCGAGAGGAATCGCGGACATTAAAAAAAGCGGAAATCTTTTCCCGTACGTCAAAAATCGCCCGGCTTGCCCGCAGGCCGAGCGTATGGGTCGATCGGCCGGGACTCGCTCCGATGCGGGACATGAAATCAATCATTGCCTCGGGGACAAAACGAGGCTTCGGAAACGACGTCGCAGCGTTGTCGCAATATATGACGTTCACAATAGCGCGCCTTGTCCCGAATCTTCAAGACGCCTGACGATTTCGCGCACGTCCTGTTCGCGCTCACGCGGGCAAATAAGCAGAGCGTCGTCGGTATCGACGACGACCAGATCGCTCACGCCGATGGCGGCGATGAGCTTTTTGCCGAATGTAAGCGTGTTACGGGTGTCGATACGAATGCTGGGGCCGATGGAAAGGTTGCCGAGCGCGTCGCACTCAAGCGTCTGAAACAAGCTTGACCAACTCCCCACGTCGGTCCACCCGATGTCAACCGGGACCACGACAACGTTTCGCGCCCCTTCCATGATGCCGTAATCAATGGTTTGTTTTGGCGCCTTAGGCCACAGGTCGGTAAGCCGCCGCCGATAATCAGGCCCGCCGATCACCGCGCCGATACTTTCCAGCAGCTCATGACAAATAGGCATTTGTCGCTTGAATTCATCTAAAATAGCCCCGACCCGCCAGATAAACATACCGCTGTTCCAGCAATAATCACCGCTTTCCTTCATGGACACGGCCTTTTCACGGTCCGGTTTTTCAATGAACCGTTCCACCAAAAAGGCGGGAAGTCCCCGCGACACTCCCAGCTCTTTGCCCTGTTTGATATAACCGAAGCCGGTTGACGGCGAGGAGGGCCGGATTCCCAGGGTGACCAGGAAGCCCTGCGCCGCCCAATGCTCGGCGGCGCCAAGGGCCTCACGGAAATGATCGACGCGGGAAATGAAATGGTCGGCGGTCAAAACGGCCATGATCGCCTCGGGGTCTTTACGGCGGATATGCACCGCGGCTAGACCTATGGCCGGCGCGGTGCCCCGGCCTTCAGGTTCAAGAATGAAATTTTCAAGCGGAATTTCAGGGACTTGCGAGTGAAGAATGTCGGCGTATTCGGTCCGCGTAGCGATCATGATTCGCTTTGGGCCGAAAATAGGCAAGACCCGCTCGACTGCATGCCGAATAAGCGTGCGGTCGCCGATGAGTTTCAAGGCCTGTTTCGGCATGGATTTGCGGCTGAGCGGCCAAAGCCGCGTTCCGGTCCCTCCGGCCATTATAACGGCATAGTACACTGTTTTCCTCAAGCTTTCAACGCATTCAAGCGCGGTAAATTGGTTTCCTTAGAGCTGCCGATAAATAAATCAAAAATATATGCTTCACGAAACAAAAAGAAGGAAAAGGCAAGGCCCGCGTTGGAAATGCCCTGTTTTATTCAAAAACCCGTGGATTTTAAAAAATCTTATTCTGCGCGCGGCTGTTTGAGTGTATTTTTCATTTATGCTGATTCCCGTTGAAATCAATTCGTTCGCGATCCAGTCGGACAACAATTCGCCATTGGTCATTCTCAAGGAAACGGGGGGCGAACGGACCATCGCAGTGCCGATAGGGACGTTTGAGGCAAGCGCAATCGCTATTCAATCGCTGAATGTCGTTTCCGAAAGGCCGCTGACCATCGATTTGGTGAAGTTGGTCCTTGACGCAATCCAGGGTACGATCGACAAAGTCGTCATCAAGGGGCCGCTTACGGGGCCGTTTGCATTTCTTCATGTAATCGTCGGCAATACCATGCGGGTCATCGAATGCCGGTGTGGAGACGCGATTGCCCTGGCCATGCGATGTTCGTCGAAGATTTTAGCCGAGGAAAAGATATTCGGAAAAAACGGCGCGACGAGCATGCTTGACGAGTCAATAAAATTAAAAACGACGATTTCGGCCATGGATACCGTGGATTTTGGGAAATATTACCTATAAAATAGAAGGCAGTTTATGAAAGCACGATACAAAACATGGTTTCTTTTGACGATCTTTTGCGTTAGCGCGGCCCTGGCGACCGATGACGCGACGGAGGTTTTGGCGAAGGCGCAAACGTATTATAAGGCGGGTAAATTCGATTCGACCGTCGTTGTTCTACGCAACTACCTTAAAACGAGGGGCAATGACAATTCATCCCAAGAGTTGGTGCCGCTGCTCATGGAGGCGCTGGTGCGCAAAGGAGATTTCGAATTTTCGCGCCGGCTATTTCAGATCTATGAAAAAAAATTCCCGGGCTCCCCGTTTATGCCCCGGCTTTGGCGTATCGAAGGGGTGTGCCTGATCAAGGAAAAAAATTACGACCAGGCCCTTTCTGCGTTTACCAATGCGCTTACCGGAGGGGTGAATTCCTCCGTCGATTCGCTGATCACGGCCGACGTCCAGCGGCTGTGCGAAAAGACCTTGACGATCGACGAACTTTCGGTTTTGTCGGCGCGTTCCGATTTGCACGCCCATGTGGACGAACCGCTCAAATACTATAACGTGCTCAAGCTGTTTCAGGCCGGACGGATGGCAGCGGTCAGGAAGATCGCCGCGGATTTCCTGAAAAAGTACCCCCATTCCCGCCAAGCGTCGTCGGTAAGGGACATGCTTGACAAATCAAATAACGCGCAAAAAGGCGTACTTTCGATCGGCGTATTGGCGCCGCTTTCCGGAAGCGTCGCCGACGTCGGCAAGCAGGTTGTCCAGGGCATCCAACTTGCCGTCGACCGCATGAGCGCTTCTTCAGACATGAAAATCAAGCTGGTCATCTGTGATACCCGCGCCAATATGCTTGAAACCGCCCGCCGGACCCAGGAGCTGGTAAACGAAAACCATGTGTCGGTCATATTGGGTCCCGTTTTAAGCCAGGACGCCATTGTCGCCGCCTCGATACTCGTTGGAAAGGACGTGGTCATGATCACGCCCACGGCAACCGACGACGGCATTGCCGCATTAGGCCCCAATATTTTCCAGATGAACATACCCCTCGGGGTTTTGGGCTCGAAAATCGCCAAATACGCCATGGACAATCTCAACATCCATGATTTCGCGATCATTTCCCCTTCAAGCGAATATGGCGCGACGCTTTCGAAAGTCTTTAGGGATGAAGTGGAGAAAAAAGGCGGCGAGATCGTCAATGAGCAGGTCTTTGATGAAGGGACGCATGATTTTAAGGACCAGCTTGAAAAGCTCAGGGAAGAACTGAAGCTTCGCAAGCAGCAACGCACGCTTGTTGAAAAAAGCCTTGAAGGCGATGAACAGCCTGATCCCAAAAAAGATAAGCGCGATCCAAAAGCCGACAAGCGCGCCGCGGCGCTCCCGGTGGATTCTACATTGCAGGTAGGCGGGCTTTTCATTCCCGCGGAAACCGAAGACGTCGCCATGATCGCGGCGCAAGTCATGTTTCATCGCGTACGGGCCCAGCTCCTAGGATCGGCGGGCTGGCAAAATCCCAAGACGATTTCCGACGGGAAAGAATACGTCAACAATGCCCTTTTTTCCACCAATTTCCAGCCGGGCGACGCCGATAAGGAATGGACGGACTTTAAAGCGTCCTATAAAGCGCGCTATAACGCCGAGCCCGAACGTATCGCCGCGCTCGGATTCGACGCGGCCGAGCTTGTATTGCAAGCGGTGAAAGACAATGGGGGCGCGGGCGCATCGGCCTCGCAATTGTCCCAGTCGCTCTCTATGGTCAAGGGTTTTAAAGGCGCTTCGGGCCCCGTCAGCTTCGATCCCCTGCTTCGGGTCAATACCGAGGCGGAAATCATGAAAATCAAGGACAAACAATTCATTCGCGTCCAGTAGCTTAAACACTCCGGCGCGAATGAGAAAAAAAATGATCAAGAATTTCGTCTATTTCATTAAAGAAGCGCTCCGCGGTTTTTATCAGGCGAAGATGATGACGTTCGTGTCGGTGATGACCATCGGATTCGCGTTGTTTTTCATGGGCGTTTTCGCGGTGGCTTATTTAAATATTCGTTCATGGTTCAGCACAACCTCCAATAGAGTGGAGGTCGTGGCGTTTATCAAGGATTCGGCGCTATCGGATTCAGTGGGGGTCAGGGAAATTCTTTCCCGGATCAGGGCATGTTCCCAGGTTGCAAACGCAACGTATGTCGATAAAAAAACCGCCTGGGAACGGTTTAAGGGCGCCTACGGGACCGCCATGCTCAGCGCGGTCGACGACAACCCTTTTCCCGCGTCGGTTGAAATTTCGCTTACGCCAAGCGCCCAATCGACCGCCGCGACGGAAGAACTGCAAAACCAGATTCAGGAAATACCGGGAATCGAGGACATTCAAGTTTCCCGGCAATGGGTCAAATTGCTGCAACGGTTCAAGACCTATTTTTTTATCGCGACTTTCGCGATAGGATTGGTATTGATATTCGCGCTGCATTTTATGATCGCCAACACCATAAAGCTGACGATTTACGCGCGGCGGGAATTAGTGCATAATATGCATTTCGTAGGCGCCACCGATTTTTATATCAAGATGCCGTTTATTCTTGAAGGGCTTGTCCAGGGTGTTATCGGCGCGTGCATCGCCGTCGCGGCGCTCTATTCGGTCAAATTGTTTTTCATGCCCCATGTCCATGTGTATTGGGGAGGGTGGTATTTATTTCTTTTGCTTTTTCCGGTGGGGGCGCTGTTCGGTTGTATAGGAAGCATAAGCGCGGTCAGAAAATTTCTGGTTTAATCGCCACACTGCTCCTTACGGGCTGCTGTTTTACGCTCCACGCGAAAAACGCCGTTAGTAACAATGCCGACGAGTATGAGGTAAAAATAGAGGAAAAAAACCTCGCCCTCGACTCAATCAAGTCGGAATTGATAAAAGGTAGAGAAAAACTGGCCCGCTTGCAGCAGGAGGAAGGGTCGTACGTGTCCCAATTGGAACAGTTGGACAAGAATATCGGCGTTTCAGAGGCCTATGTGCGGCGCGTTTCGGCGACCATCGATTCGGTTTCGGGCGACATCGCGGGGCTTGAGTCGTCCTTGACCCAGGAAAATAAGCGGCTGGCCGACCGTCAGCGTGAAATGACGGCCCGGCTTCGGTATATTTATAAAACCGGGGAAAACGCCCTTCCGCAGGTCGTTTTGTCCTCGCGCGACATGTCGGACCTTTTGCACCGCGTCCGCTATTTCGAGGCGCTCAATCGATACGACAAAACGCTGTTGGGCCAAATCGACAGCTCGCGCGGCCGTATTGCTGTTCGTAAAGCGGACCTGGAAAAACGGCGGGACCGCCTGTCTTTTTACAAACTTGAAAAACAAAAGGAATACGGCGAACTGGTGGGCGAACAGGCCGCCCGGCAGAAGCTCCTTGAGGCGGTGCGGTCGAAAAAGGCCGTATATGCCGCGATGATCAAGGAACTGGAGGCCTCGCAAAAGGAGCTGAAAAATATCGTCGCGATGCTTGAAAGCAAGCGGAAAAAATCGCGGACGGCCAAGGAACAGGGAATGCAGACCGGCTTCGAAAAGCGCAAGGGGGCCTTGCCTTGGCCGGTGGAGGGAGCGGTGGTCACCGAATTCGGCAAGCAAGTCCATTCGGTTTACAAAACCGTGGTCATGAACACCGGTATCGATATCAGCGCCGCTAAAGGGGACAAAGTCAGGTGCATCGCCTCGGGAAAAGTGGCCTATGTGGGATGGATGCGGGGGTTTGGAAAATTCACCATCGTCGACCATGGCGGGTATTATACGACCTATGCGCATATGGACGAAGTGATGGTGGAAAAGGACGACGAGGTAAAAAACGGTTCCATTCTGGGCGTTGTCGGGGGAGAAAGCGGCATTCTGGGAGAGACCAAATTGCATTTTGAGATACGAAAGTCCACCGAGGCGCTCGATCCGGTTGAATGGCTTGAGAAAAAGAGAAAATGACGAAAAATATCGTTTGGAAAAACTTATTGGGCCAACAGCGGGCCAAGGAAGCGCTCGGCAGCGCCTTTACGCACGGTTCTCTCGGACACGCCTATCTTTTTTGCGGTGATGCGGGCTTGGGGAAATTCCAGGCCGCCGTGGAACTATCGATGGCGATTTTGTGCGAAAAGGGGCCGGACGTCCCGTGCTATTCGTGCGACTCATGCGTAAAAATCGAGCGCAATGCACACCAGGATTTTCATGTAATCGCCCCCGTGACGCTTGAAAAGGAGCATAAAAGTTCCGATGGAAAACTCAATCAAGAGGGCTGGCAGTATTTGTCGCAAAGCATGCTGGAGAAAATAAACAATCCCTACGCCGAGGGGCGTTTTCAAGGCACGGCGTCGGTGCCCGTCGAATGGGTCAAGGAAATAAACCATGCGGTCCTGAGGGGCGCCATTTCAGCGGGTATGAACGTCACCATTATCGACGACGTTGACGCCCTGAACAAAGAATCGGCAAACGCCATGCTCAAGACCTTGGAAGAACCCCCGGCAAATACGCTTTTGGTCCTTATTACGTCACGTCCGCAATCCGTGCTTCCTACCATTATTTCACGTTGCCAACTTTTAAGGTTCGGGGCGGTCTCTGAAGCCGACATCAAGGATGCGCTTAAGAACCGCTTTGGGATAGCTTTGTCGCCCGCGGCCGATGAAGCGGTGAGGCTTTGCATGGGCTCGCCGGGAAGGGCGCTATCGCTGTGTGAAAATTCAGGCAACGAAGATTTGCACGATTCCGATCGCCTTTTGGCCTTGTGCGTCGCAAACGATTGGCACGGTATCGGCGCGTTCGTCGACGAACGCGCCGTGCGCGGAAGTCCGGAAGAAAATGAAAAGCTCCTTATACGTCTGGCGTATGGCGTTCGAAACCGATTTTTATCGGGGATTGCCGGTTCTACGACCTATATTGATGGTTTGGATTCCGCTTATGCGGGCGCATATCCCGCGTCCGATTGCGACTCGGTTGAGCGCCTTATAAAAGCCTGTCAGGACGCGATTACGGCCCTTCGAAGCTACGGCAACGTATCGCTTGTGTTCGTCAATTTTATTTTAACCGTCATGGAGATTATTCATGGGAAATAACAGCAAGATAGTGGAAGTCGTTTTCAAGGGCGAACGGCGCGCCATTTACCGCAACCGAAACGACCTGGAAATAGACGCGGGCGATACCGTGATCGTGGAGGCCGACCGCGGCGAGGAACTCGGCCGCATATCGCTCGTTGGGGCGCTGGTAAAGCTCAAGCGCGGAAAAGGGGAAACGCGGGGAATCATCCGCAAGGCGGTTGAAAAAGACTTCGATATGGTCAAGGCAAACGAAGCCAAGGAACAGGACGCCTACAAAGTTTGCAAGCAAAAGATCAAAGACTATAACCTCGACATGAAGCTGATCGACGTCGAGATACAATTCGACGGCAGCAAAATAACGTTTTTTTTCACGGCCGCGCAGCGCGTCGATTTCAGGGAATTAGTCAAGGACCTCGCCTCTGTTTACCGCACGCGCATCGAGCTTCGCCAGATCGGCGTGCGCGACGAAGCCAAGCGCATCAGCGGTTTCGGCATTTGCGGCTGCAAGCAGTGCTGCAGCGCCTTTCTCAACGAGTTCGAGCAAATCACCACGCAAATGGCCAAAGACCAGCAGATTTCGCTCAACCCGTCGAAAATTTCGGGCAATTGCGGAAGGCTCTTGTGCTGTTTACGGTATGAGGAGGCGACCTATGCGGAAGTGTTTAAAACTTTTCCCGCGCCGGGTTGCACCTGTACCATCGACAATAAGCCCGGTACGCTGAATTACATCAACATTTTTAAATGTCAGGGGCAGGTCAGGTTCCAGGACGGCTCCGAAGCATGGCTTACCGCCGATGAAATAAAGAAAGGAAAATCCGTCAATGACAAACCCGTCGCCGAAAAATAACGGCGCCCCTCAAACGCTGTGCGTGACCTGCGCATTGCCGTACGCGAACAGCGACCTGCATTTAGGACATATCGTGGAGGCGGTGCAAACCGACATTTTCGTTCGGTACCAGAAAATGCTGGGCAATAAGGCGCTTTTCGTGTGCGCCGACGATACGCACGGCACGGCCATTCAGCTTAACGCCCTTAAAAAAAACATAACCCCCGAACAATTGGTGGCGGAAGTTTGGCAGCGGCATGTCAAGGATTACGCAGGTTTCTCCATCGGCTTCGACATTTTTTATTCCACGAATTCCCCGGAAAATAAGCGCTATGCGGAATTAATCTATGCAAAATTGCGCGAACAAGGCCTTATCGTCGACCGGGAAATCAATCAATATTTTTGCGAGCACGACCAGCGGTTTTTACCCGACCGGTTTATTACGGGGACCTGTCCTTCGTGCGGCGCCCAAAACCAGTACGGCGACAATTGCGAAGTCTGCGGTTCCACCTACGACCCCACGGACCTCAAATCTCCCGTGTGCATTATCTGCAAAAAGCCCCCGGTCCTCAAGCCTTCCACGCACATGTTCGTGCAGCTTGATAAACGCGAGCAATTCCTGCGCGAATTCGCCCTTAATTCGGGAGTTTTACAGCCGGAAACGGCCAATTTCGTTAAAACGTGGATCGACCAGGGGCTTAAGCAGTGGTGCATTTCGCGCGACGGTCCGTATTTCGGGTTTAAAATACCCGGGTCCGTCGACAAATATTTCTACGTATGGCTCGACGCGCCCATCGGCTATCTTTCGTCAACCGACAAGTGGTGCCGCGACAACGGTGAAAACGTGGATACGTACTGGGGAAAAGACGGCCCCGCGCGGCTTGTCCATTTTATCGGGAAAGATATCGTTTATTTTCATGCGCTGTTCTGGCCGGTCATGCTCAACTCCGCCGGCTTCAAGCTGCCCTCAAAGATATTCGTGCACGGGATGCTTACCATCGGCGGGGAAAAAATGTCCAAGTCGCGCGGCACGTTTATTTTGGCGGGCGATTTCCTGAGTAAGGTCGGACATTCTCAGGCCTCGGAATACCTGCGGTTTTATTTCGGGTCGAAACTGTCGGTGCAAGCGGCCGACTTCGATCTTAACGTTTCCGAGTTTTGTAACCGGGTCAACACCACGCTTGCCAATAATGTCGGGAACCTTCACCATCGGACCTTTGTTTTTTGCGACCGCAATTTTAATTCGACGGTCCCCGACGCTCCCTGGGACGAAACGATTCGGCAAGCCGTTGAAGATGCCGGAAAGGCCATAGCCGAGGACTACGAAAACGTGGAATATAAATCGGTCATGGAACGCATCCATGCCCTCGGCAATTTGGGAAATAAATATTATCAGGACACCAAGCCGTGGGAGCTGATAAAGAACAATCCCGCCGAGGCGGCGAAAGTGATGGTAACGTGCGTGAATCTCATCAAGGCAATCGCCGTTTTTTTAAAGCCCGTCGTCCCCGCGATCGTCAAAGACCTTGAAGACCAGTTTTGCGCGCAATTTACCTGGGACGATTACCATTTCTCGCTGAGAAATTGCAAATTAGGGCAGACCAAGAAAATCGTAACGCCCATCGAACCCGCGGAATTCGAGCGGCTTTTTAATGCGGCCGCGCCCGCGCCCGCGCAGGCCGCTCCCGCCGTGGCCCCCTCGGTCGCGGAGAAAACAACTCCGCAATCAGGGCCGTCGCAAAGCGGACTTATCGAATATGGAACATTTCAGCAAGTCGATTTGCAAACAGGGACCGTTTTGGCCGCTGAAAAAGTTGAAAAGTCGGAAAAACTTTTAAAGCTTAAGGTGCAGGTGGGGGAGAGCGTCAGGCAGATCGTTGCCGGAATAGGAAAGCACTATTCGCCTGAATCGCTGGTGGGGAAGCAGGTCGTGGTCGTCGCGAACCTGAAACCGGCAAAGCTCATGGGGCAAACGTCGGAAGGGATGCTCTTGGCCGCGAAAGACGGGGAAACCTTGGCGCTTTTGCAACCGGACAAGCCGGTTTCGCCGGGGTCGAAGGTGTCGTAATGAGGGATTAAGGTGAAAACATTAGCTTTAATTCTATTGATTGTTTTTGGTTCTTTTGCGGCGAATAATTTGGTTTGGTTGGGGCTTTCTCCTGCCATACGAATAGGATATGAGTTCGGGGACAGCAAGGACTTTGTACTGGGGATTGGTTGTGGAGTGTTTTATTGGACCACAAATATCCTAGGGCCTGTGGTAAGCATCAATACCGTTACACAGTATTCTTTCGGAAGAAAAGCGCTTTCACAGGCAAGCGATTTAACGGTCGGCCTATTGGGCATATTCTGCGGTTCCCTCGGCGAAGAAGCACCTTATGGAAAAGGGTTCCTGGCTTCCGCGGCGCCCTTCTATCAATTTTCAGCGGGCTTGCTTGGTATTGACGGCGTAATATATAAAAAGTTCTTCAATTACAATCGGCAAGATTTGTTTCTGCAAGCCGGCGTCCCAATAGTTCTCTATTCGCAAGGGGAGTTATTAAATCTGAATCTGAATTTGGGGCATTGATATTGAAAGCAGGTCCACTGCTACTGGAGTGTCAGGTGGCAGATAAATCGAAAACGGGGTTATTTACACTCAGAGGAAGCGATTCTGTGAGTTAAAAAATTGAAACATTCGAGATATAAATGATCTGGATCGAAATCCTGTCCGTTTGGCCAAGCGATGCTGTCAAAAAAAATCCGGACTTGATTGAAATAGGAAATATCTTTGAGTTGGGTAAAAATGCCACGATCCAGATATGGCTTAACGTCAAACAAACCAACTTCACCCGTATTAAAAGTTAGTTCTAATTTATAATTTTCTAAAGGTTTAACGTGAATTACTTTTCTCATAGTATTTACCGTAAAGTGTCGCCGGGCACCTAAAATGTACCACCTAAAGTGCACTTATTAGAGTTCAAACTGTACCACCTCAACACATATAGCCTTATATTTCTCCCTTTTAAATTAAATGAAGGGAAGAAAGATGG
>Ga0182027_10001142_pt1 | contig 44542 bp, 40 predicted proteins | sample 712E1DmetaG_FD_121300 | JGI IMG/M metagenome (GOLD analysis project Ga0182027, IMG submission 121300) | Permafrost microbial communities from Stordalen Mire, Sweden - 712E1D metaG (Illumina Assembly) | ecosystem: Environmental > Terrestrial > Soil > Wetlands > Permafrost | place: Sweden...
CGAACCTGTTCCACATGATCCGGTTTGTCGACGTCTGGCCGGACCAGACCCAAGTGGAAATCCTGGCGCCGCAACTGGGCTGGAGCCACTTCAAGGAACTTCTGTACCTGGAGAATGAAATCCAACGCCAGTTCTATGCCGAAATGTGTCGCGTCGAGCGTTGGCCGGTGCGCACTCTTCGAGAGCGGATTCGTGGCATGCTCTTCGAGCGCACAGCAATTTCGCGGAAGCCGGAAGAGGTCGCACGGCAGGAGCTTCAAAAATTGCGCGAGCTGGACCGAATCACGCCGGACCTTGTTTTCCGCGATCCCTACTTGCTGGATTTCCTGGGTCTCGCGGATACGTTCAGCGAGCGTGACCTCGAAACCGCGATTCTCCGCGAACTCGAGCGGTTTCTGGTCGAACTGGGGAGCGACTTCGCGTTTATCGCCCGCCAGAAAAGGATGACCATTGGCGACCGGGATTTCTACCTGGACCTCCTCTTGTATCACCGGCGGTTACGCCGGCTGATTGCGATCGAACTGAAGCTCGGCCGATTCGAAGCGGCCTGCAAAGGTCAGATGGAACTCTACCTCCGCTGGCTGGACCAGAACGAGCGGCGAACTGCCAGAAACCGCTATCTCCGTTTCGGGCAGTGTCGCACTTGGGCACCAAGACTGGCGTCGAACCTTCCCCGGACCCGGCGGTCTCAACTAAAGGTATAGCCGGAACGAGACTTGTCCGTCTCTACGTCGATGGTCCACCACCCGTTCGTAAGCGGCGCCGGAGAACAGAGAAAGGGCGGGTTAACAGCCGGAGATGTGGGCAAAACTTGCATCGGCCGACATTGGCCGGCGGGCCTCTCTGCCGCTGACGCATGACCCGCTTTCAAAGGAGTTAGATCCCCTCCCGATCAGCGCGGGACACGGTTTCGCAGTCAAGCCGACCTGGGGACCCAAGCCGGATGATCCACAGCGGCTGGCGTTCGTTGGCACGGGCGGCGCGATTATTCCGCAGATCGAATCGAGCCGAATGATCCCCATATCAACGATGCAAATCCAGGGCGACAACCGCATACCGGAGCACCAGGCGACCAGCCTCTGTAGCTACTGAACCGAAGTTGAGTCGCGATCTGAGGTGGTATCGTGCTCCGTGCAGCAGGTTCGCTGACGGCTCGACCGACCACCGGGAGCGAGTGCGATTCACAAGTGATCGCGCGCCCGGACTCGTGTGATAATGAACACATGTGTGGCGTAGCGGGGCACGTAGGGCGGGGACCGTCCGACGTATACGAGCGGTCTGTCCGGGTCATGGTCCATTCGCTGGAGCGGCGTGGTCCGGATTCGGAAGGCGTCGCGAAGTGGCCGAACGCCGTTCTGGGGCACCGGCGGCTGGCGATTCTGGACTTGAGCGCGGCCGGCCATCAACCGATGCTCTCGGATGATGGGCAAATCGGGCTGGTATTCAATGGCTGCATCTTTAACTTCCTCGAGTTACGCCAGGAGCTTGAACACAGGGGCCATCGATTTCATTCGCGGAGCGACACGGAAGTGCTGCTGCGCGGCTACGAAGAGTGGGGAATCGACGCACTGGTCGGCCGGTTGCGCGGAATGTTCGCTTTCGGCATTTGGGACCAACGACGGCGTACGCTAACCCTGGTTCGCGATCGCTTGGGTGTAAAGCCGCTGATGTACTGCGAGCGCAACGGCGAGATCGGATTCGCATCGACAGTCCGCGCCTTGCACGCCGCTGATTTTGGCGGAGAAATCAATCCCGACGCCGTTATCGATCTCCTTGAGTTCGGCTGGGTCCGCGACAGTCGTGCGATTTACACAGGGATCTGCAAATTGCCCCCGGCCACCATTCTGGAGTGGCGGGATGGCCGCGTTTCGGAACGGCAATACTGGTGGCTGCCGGCGGGCGGAGAAGCGCCACGGACGACCTTCCAGGAAGCGGTTGAAGAGACGGAGCGGCTCCTGCTGGAATCCGTCAGGCTCCGGCTGATTTCGGACGTGCCGATAGGGGTGCTTTTGAGCGGCGGCATCGATTCGGCGTTGGTCTGCTGGGCGATGCGCGAGGCGAACGCGAAGATCGCGGCGTTCACGGTGCGGGCCCCGGGCGATTCTTCGGATGAGAGCGTCGACGCGGCGTACACGGCCAGGGTGCTGGGCATCCCGCACGAAATCGTGGAAATGCCGAATACCAGTTTCTCTCCCGACGAACTGGTGGATGCGTATTGTGAGGCGTTTTCCTGCCAGTCCGCACTGGCGGTGCTGTGGGTTGCGCGGGCGGTGAAGCGCCGCGCGACCGTGCTTCTCACGGGAGACGGCGGCGACGACGTGTTCTTCGGGTACCCATTCTTTCGGAACGCGTGGCTGGCGCAACGGCTGGCGCGGCGGCTGCCCGCGTCGGCGGCCGCGGCGTGGCGGGTGGCGCGGAAAGCCTGCCCCCCCTATGGCGCGTTCCGACGCATGCGGAACTTCATGGATTATGCGACGGGGGGCTTGGGCGACCACGCCAGAGCTCATGACGGGCTTCCATACTACGAGCGCAGGTCCATTCTGGGCGAGAGACTGAGGGGAATGGAATTGCCCGAAAGACAGACCGTATCGGCGTCGGAATCCGGGCGCCGGTTGCTGCAGGAGGTATCCGATTACCACCGGCGGATGCACTTCACCAGCGAGTTTCTGCCGAAAATCGACGGCGGGACGATGTACCACGGCATTGAAGGGCGCGAGCCGTTGCTCGATACCAAGTTATGGGAGTTCGCCGCGGCCCTGCCGCCGGAGATCCACTTTCATGGCGGGAGGCTGAAGGCGGTGTTGCGGGAAATTGCGCGGCGGCGGATCGGGCCCGAAGTCGCGTTCCGCGAAAAGCGGGGGTTCACAGTTCCAATCGAGCAATGGCTGGCGGGACGTTGGAGCGAGATGCTCGATCATCTGCGGGAGGGGACGCTTCTGGAGAAAGAAGGTTGGGTCAGACCCGGCGCTTTGCGCGAGCCGCTCAAGACCGCGCTGGCCGAGGGACGCGTCCCCATCCAGTTGTGGCGGCTCGTGGTGCTGGAATTCTGGATGAAAAGCCACCTCAAGAAACGCGGGTAGCGAAGCGAAGGCCGGGTGGCCGGGATTCTCAGTTTGCCCGAGCGGTCCTTGGGTCGGAGCCACCCGCGCACACCGTAATGGCCCACTTTGCCGATCTCCTCAACGAGGTCCAAAAGCACTCCCAGCGCAGTGGAAGCGAGCGGGATCGCTTCAGGGGTTCGACGGTTTTCGCACTGCCTTTTCCGCACACGAGAATGGTCCGGAAATGCCCGCTGCGCCACGCATCGAGAACATAGGCGGTTCGCCAATAGGAGTCGATGCCAATGAAACGGCCGGCCGGCAGTCCGGGATCTCCGGAGGCGATGAGCAGGATGAGCGCGTTTCGGTCGCTGTCGGTTCAATCGGCGGCGAGGCGAGCGGCGGTGCCGGGGACGAGGGGCGTGAAAGTGACGATCAGCGCCAAGGCGCCGGCGGCGGCCGCGGCGTTACGCAGAAGCGAGAGCCAGCGGACGATCGCGAGGTCAGCGCCGCCTCGCGTCGAGCATCTCGGTAAACAGCGCCTCGTACAGGTCCACAACTTTGTCCATGGAATAACCGGCGAGCATACGCTGCCTGGCGGCGGCGCCCATACGCGCGCGCAGGGGCGCATCCAGGAGCAGGCGAGTCAACGCGGCGGCGATCAGATCCGGCGAGCCCGATGGGGCGTGCAGGCCGTGGACTTCGGCCTCGACCAGTTGGACGCTGGCGGGGATGTCACTGACGACGGAGGGAAGGCCGGCCGACATGGCTTCCAAAAGAGAGCAAGGCAGCCCTTCGCTGATGGAGACCAGGGCGAAGACATCGCTTGCCTGCAGCCAGTCGCGGACCTCCGCGGCGGTCTGGCGCCCGGTAAACCGAACGGCGCCGTTCAGGCCCAGCCCGGCGGCGAGCGTCTCCAATTCGCTTCGCAGCGGGCCCTCTCCCACCAGAACGAGGGTGGCGTTCGGAACGTCCCGGCGCACGGTGGCGAACGCCCGGATCAACGAGGGCAAATTCTTTACGGGGATCAGCCGGCCGACGAAGACAACGGCAGGCGCGGAAGGCTCGATGCCCAATCGGGCGCGCAACTCGCGGCGGCGCTCCGGGGCACAGGGAGCGAACTCATCGGTATCGACGGGGTTGGGCATCCACAGCAAACGGTCCGGTTCCAGCCCGGCGGCGATGGCCTCCTCAGCCATGCCCCGATTGAGAATCATGACCCGGTGCGCCCACCAGCGAAGGAACCGCAGTTCCAGCCTTCCCATCCAGGAGAGTCGCATGGTGGTGATGACCAGACTGCCGGACACCTTCATGACGATGGGTTTGCCGAGAAAACGAGCGACGGGCAAGCCCACGGCGAGATGCAGCCCCTGCATGAGGAAGTAGACGATCTGATAGCGGCGGCGTTCCCGGAAGAGCGTCCACGCAACTCCAAGCGCGAAGGCATAATCGCGCACCAGCCGATGGCGGCCGAAGATCCGGACGGGAACGCCGGCCGGATCGATCCAGGAGGATACATCCGGCATGGGAGTCCCTCCCGAGCACAAAACCGTCACCTTGTGGCCGCGCCGGAGCAAGGCGGAGCAAACGCGCTGCGCTTCCATCTCCGACCCTCCCAAAGCGGGCGGGTACGAGTGCGAAACCAGCAACACGGAAAAGCGGCGGTCGTCCCCAGGGCAGGTCATGCGATCAAAGCGTTCGAAGCCATTATATTGAAATCACGAAGCGGCCTGTCGCGCCGTCCGGGTCAGGCCTGGAGAAATCCGTCCGCGGAAGCCGCTCGGGGGAACGCCCCAGGGAGGCTGCTGCGGTTCTACAATCTGAGCGGCTCTGGAACTAAACTCCGCCCGCGCCGTCCGGTCCAGAGCAATCCCGAGCCCGGCCAGCGCCGGCAGATAGAAGAAGTACGCGAAACTCAAGAAAGTGATAGCGGTGCAAAAAGCCACCATGGCCAGCATGGCGTAAAAAGAAGCGGTCGCGATGTCCTTGCAGTCGGGCCGCGCGCGCGCCTGCCGCCAGGTGGAATTCAGCAGGAGCCACGTGGAAACAATGCCGGCTACGAAAAGGATCAACGCCGGAATTCCGCACTCGCTCGCCACTTGCATATAGGTATTGTGGGTTTGATGCCAATACCCGTGAGTGGTCCCGCCGATTCGGTTTTGTACGCCCTCGGCCCAGGCGAATTGCCCGGCGCCCACGCCAAAAATCGGGTTGTGCAGCGCGTAATCCAGACTCTTCCGCAACAAATACACCCGCATCGCGGAGGAGCCGAGGGCCTCCTGCGATGCGGAGGGGTCACTAGCTGAAAACGACGTGACGCGCTGGAGGGTCTGCTTAGGCAGCGCGACCACTAACACCGGAATGAGCACCGCAGCGCCCGCCAACAGGACGATTCGCTGGCGCGCCGTCCCCCGCCAGAGAACGAACAGAGCGGCGACCACCAACCCTACCAGCGCGCCGCGCGACGCGGTCCGCAGAATGACATAGATGCCCCCGGCGACGCCCGCCAGCGCGAACAAGCGCAGCACGACCGATTTAGTGCTGTGGGCCACCCACAGCAAGAAGGGCAACGTCAGGAGCAAGTGGCATGCGAAATCATTGGGGTCCTGTATCGAGCCGGATTCAAGGCCGAGCCGGCCGCCGTAACCGCCTTCCTTGGCAAACAACCGCGAGGCCAGAACGGTGACCACCGCCCCTCCTGCGACGGCATACATCATCAATTTGCATTCCCGCCAGGTAAGGACCAGGCCTCCAATAACAAACAGCATGATCAGGTCGGTCCTGATGTAGGTTAGGAACAGCATCGCCGACCCCATTTTCCACACGCTCCAGGGAACCGATAGAGCCATGAATCCCGTGAAACCAATCCAATACCAGGCCGTCCGGCTCCGAAGAGTGCGCTGAATGCCCCCGGCAAGAACAACCCCCAACAGAGCAGGTATACCGATGAGGAAAAGAAGGCGAAGGTTGATCCCCGTCAGCTCGGTCTGGATCTGATGAAGCATGCTGACGCGCAAGAACAGCAGCATAAACCCCAAACCGAACGCGAAGACTCGAACCGGATCGGAGGGGTTCTCGATGGGCGCGGGTTGCGGCCCGCCTGCAACTGGTTTGGAACTGCCCACTGAAACCCATAGCCGTTTGTTTGCGTGATCTGACACGGAAGTCCCAGACCCCTACGATAACGCATCTGTAGCCGCCATAGGGGGGCACACAACTCAAGCCATGTTCTGTCGGGGCTCCTTTAGTGAAGGCAGATTGCCACCTCTCCCCAAGTACGTCAAGGACTTTGCAGTGTTTTCGGCAATTCCTCGCCACTCCGTACCCATGTTGCCGCCGGTCACATCTTCGCCTGTGCAACTCCGGTTGGGATGCGCCGGCGGTGCCCGTGGTTGAATGGAGATCGTCGAGATTCTACATAATGCGATGGTGCGAACTTCTCACATTATCCAGTCCCTGCGCGGCGAGGTTCTTCCTACGGGTTCGGTCAGGACCCCGGATCAGCTTGGCCTGTTCACGGAGAGCGGGTTGTCTATCTATGATTTCCCATCGTCCGGAGAATTCGTGGGTGCCGCCGGTTTCCTGGGGACTACGGCAGGCATAGCAGTCGCGTTGGCAAGCCCCGCCGTTTCAATGAACTCCAGTCTGCTCCTAAATCCGCCGCCGGTAAGCTTTTAACCTTTGAACGCCCCGCCGATGAACCGCTCCAGACCTTCGGTCGATGGCGAAGGCGGCGGCAGTCGGGCGGCGCCTAGTGAGCCAACCGCGGACCACGGCCAACAGCGGGGAAGTGACTATCAACCCTTGACCCGCTCGGGCCGGGAGCGCTTGTCAAACAGTTCAATCAAGCACCAACAGCCGGTGACGTGAGAGCGGACAGCGGGTGAAGTCGATGTATAATGGATTAAACATGCTACTGCACAGCCAAGTGGCGGCTTCGAGCGTGAGAAGCGCTTTCAGGCGAACGGGCGAGGCCGGCGCCGCAAGCGGAGATCACACCCCGGCGCAGGTGCCGCCGGGGGTAGTTCCAAGCTTGGGGCTGAGACATCCGACAACATGCCGACACTTCTTCGAGCTCCGGCGGTCTTCAACCAATCCTGGACCGCCGCGTACGGGAGTCTTTACATCGACCGGTTTGATGCCGTGATCTCCAGGTGAAGCACATGAAGCATATTCAACTAGTTGCGTTATTTCTGACCCTGCCGCTGTGGGCCGTAGGGCCCGCCATTACACCGCCCGTGCCGCCGGTGGTCGCCCAGGGTTCCACATTCCAGTTCACGGCAATCGGCACGGGTACCATTACCTGGTCCCTTGTACCAGGCAGTGTGGGATCTATCGATCCCCAGACTGGCCTCTATAAGGCGCCACTAGCCGTCCCGGTCAAGCAGTCATTGGGAGGGTGCGCAATGGGAGCGCCGAATCACGTCTACAATACAAACGTTTCGTCGCTGCCGACTAATCCGATCCTGACCGCTTACCTAAATGCAAACGCCACGCAGCCGCTGCTGTTTGACACAAACGGGCTTCCCACTAACTACCTGAGTGCGGCGACACCTTATCTGGCTTTGACCTTTCTGTATACACCTAAGAACAACGGAGTGTTCCAGGTCCCGGGGAGATCCGAAGGGGTGGAGCAGGAGACCGGTTACGATGTCTGGCCATTCACGTCGGATCGACACATCATGTCGATCCGACCTGATACTTGTCTTGCCACCGAGATCTACAACACCTATCCCGCAGGAGCACTCTCGCAGGTCGGATATAACTGCCCGACCTGTACCTCACAATCAGGTCTGACATATGACGCAACCCAGTCTCTAATTCCGAGCAACGGAACAACCGACGCGGCTGGCTTGCCGTTTCAAATTGGCATTCTCAAGATGGATGAGTTACGCTATGCGATGGCGACCGGAGGGGCCATTTCGCACGCCCTCCGCACGACGCTCAAGAATAGCCTGAACAATCCATCATTTGTCTGGCCTGCCACGGCGTCCGCGTCAAGTTGGGGGCAGGTTCCCTATGGCACCCGCATCCGGCTGAAGAGCTCGTACACATACAGCAGCCCCACAAACAATCCCTACGTGCCGGTTCTGTTACAGCAGTTGAAAGATTATGGCCTGTTCACGGCTGACGGAAGCTCCTACAACTGGGAGATCTATAGTGACGGGAAAGGTCCGACAGAGGCTCTGATTCAGACCGCCTACGCGGAGTTGCAGAATGCCGCCAACCTGACGGCCAATTTCGAGGTAGTGGACGAATCCACCCTGAATAACAACGACGGAACGGCGATGGTTGCTCCCGGCAACTCTGCCGCTCCGGTCTTTGCGGCTGTCGTCGCCACCGACAGTTCGGGGTTTACTACCCGTCAGATTGCCCTGCGGGGGTTGGCGCTTGATGTCCCGGACAGCCGGGTGTTCATTCAGGCCGGGGCGCCTGCGCGGCAACTTACCGCATATTCCTCCGGGGACCCCAACAGCGGTTTCTCCTGGTCGACATCTCCGTCGATTGGTTCCATCACCAGCGGTGGGGAGTACACCCCGCCGGCCAGCGTTGCGACTCCGACGCTCGTTACGGCGACGGTGACCAGCACTGCCAATCCGACACTGTTTAGGACCACGATGATATTTGTCCTGCCGGAAACACCGGTGGTTCGCCTGAGGATGAACAATTTTACATCTAACTATACGGATGTCAGCGGCAACATCTGGTTTGCGATGGCCGGGGGCACTCCTCTGCTGGCGATGCAGCGCGGCGGGTCGCTGTACGGCAATGGGTCATTGCTGAATGCTCCAGCCGACGGTGCGCTTTATGAGACTGACTTTTACAACGGCGGGGATATGTTTTTCAACGCGAAGCTTCCCCCCGGCAACTATAAAGTTACGCTGAAGCTCAACAGCGGCGAGGCAGGTCCGAATCTTCTTGGGATTAATTTTGAAACGCAGCGGGTGATCCAGCAGCACCAACTGGACGTTGCGGCTACCGCTGGCGGGGTCAGGCATGCGTATGATCTGGACCTGCCGATGAGCGTTGGAAGAGATGGATTCGCGGAGGTCCGGCTACGCATGGTGACGGCAAATGCCGGGTGGCACACATTTGTCTCGTCGCTACAGATCGCCCCCGATGCATCGGCTCCTACCGTGAGGATCGAGCGCGGCGTGTACTATGGGCAGACGGTCTATGCAAAGGTAAATACCCCCTACGACTTTGCAGGCGACATCACTCGGTCAGAGGTGAGGCAGTTCTTTGCACAAGGCTGGTATCAACCCTCCACTGTCACTTGGTCAGTTGTCAGCGGGCCAGGGAGCATTGACTCAAACGGACTGTATACCGCTCGATCTGATCCGCCAACTGGGACCGTTCCTGTGACCATCCGTGCCACCAGCACGGTCAATGGCGCCACCGACGATCTTACGTTCCATTTCGTTTTCGGAACGATGGCGGTGTCTCCGGCCGGCATCGATATCAATCGCCAAGTGCCGCAAGCGTTTTCCGTGACAATCAATGGCTTCGACTACTCCAACGTGAGATGGAGTATTCCGAGCGGTCCTGGTTCGATCGACCCGGTAACGGGTGTCTATAATCCGCCATCATTTGTCGCGTCCAACAGCGTGGTTACGATCAGGGCGACGTCACTAGACGACCCGACGCAATCAGCGGATGCCAAGGTGACGGTGCTGAAGAGTGCCATTCCGATCCGCATCTCGGGGTACTCTGCATTCACCGATGACGACGGATATAGCTGGACGGACCAGACGTCCGCTGCTCAATACTGGCAGGCTGTTTCCGGCACGACGTATCTATGGGGATCCCCCTGGGCGTGTAACAACTGTGCAAGCCTTGGCATTGACCCTCGAATCGTGCAGGGCCGGAGATACGCCCACGCGGGATCGGAATTTGATCTTGCCACCGGGCTGCCAAACGGGGACTATACGGTGACCATGTACTGGATGGAGGGGGACACGAGTGTAGTATACAAATTCGATGTGATCATGCAAGGAGTGACGGTGTTGTCGAGATTCAACCCAGTCGCGGCTGCCGGGGGCTACGATTTGGCGGTAATCAGGGGGTTCAGAACCCGCGTTGTAGATGGCACCCTTCGTATCAGATTCATCGGTAATGGCGACGCGGGAACATGGGTAGGCATCGGGGGTATATCGGTGGTGGAGCTTTCCACCAGCAGCGGGAGTTCAAACCCGCGTTATGGACGGCGCCCTCGGTATCAGATTCATCGGTAACGGCGGCGCGGGAAGTACCGTCGAACAGGCCGGACTCTCAACTCGAACTTGGCGTATACTGTGAGGATTATCGACAAAGTCCATGAGGGCCTACCGGAGCCGGCGCTTCATCCCGTCGAATCGACGCACGCCAAAGAATGAGTGACATTGCACGATACCGTGAGAGTGAATCCGAGAAGGCGCGGGCGGCCGATCTCATGCAGATGCTGCCAGTCGGCAGGATATCCGCCCTGGATGTCGGCGCCAGAGACGGGTACTTCTCCAGACTACTCACGCAGCGCTTCGCGTCAGTGACCGCTCTGGACCTGCAAGCACCCTCTTTCAGGCACGCCGGTGTCACGACAATAGCTGGCGACGTTACCAATCTTCCTTTTGCAGACTCCGCTTTCGACTGCGTGTTTTGCGCCGAAGTGTTGGAGCATGTTCCAGACGTGGAGCGGGCTTGCCACGAGTTGGGGCGCGTGGCGCGGCATGAGCTGGTTATCGGAGTACCTTTTCGACAAGACACGCGAGTTGGGCGAACTACCTGTCCGAACTGCAAAAAGACTAATCCGCCGTGGGGCCACGTCAACAGGTTTGACGAGCGACGGCTTCTTCGTCTCTTCCCGGCCTTTAGGGTGATTTCCAGGTCGTACGTGGGTGTCAACAACGCGGCAACGAATGCCGCTGCGGCCGCTCTGATGGACCTTGCTGGTAATCCGTGGGGCACCTACGATCAGGAGGAACCGTGCATCCGTTGCGGAGCGAGGCTTCGCGCTCCGGCAGTATCCTCCCTATTTTCAAGGACCTGCGGGGCACTGGCCGTCCGCATAAACATGATCCAGGGCCTCCTGACACAGCCTCGCGGCAACTGGATTCACTTGCTTCTCGGGAAAGACCCCTGACGACTGACAACCTCTGGAATCGCGCGCGCCAGGAGGCAGTCCCTACGCGGCCACAAAGCCTTTCCGAAGGACCACCCGCAAGAACTTCATTAATTGCCGGCGGAAAAACAGCCAGAGTATCGCGGAGTATACCGCCGCGCCCGTAGGTACTTCTATCGCCAGCTTCAAGATGGGCGAATGCAGCCCGCCGGTAAGGTACTGAACCGCCAGCACGGCCGCCGTCATCGCGGCTCCGCCCACCACGGCGGGGCGCATCGCCCCGGAATACTCCGAGGGAGAGATCTTTAATCGGCGCGTACAACGCAGAAACATCGGGAGCACAGCTACCGGATACACGCACAGCCAGCCGGCAGCAATCCCGGCCCCCCCCCACTTGCTTGCATAAACGAAGATGGGGGGGAACAACACCACGTAACCGATCGACTGCCACATCACGAAGCGGACGTCGCCGAGTGCGTTCAAACAGGGCGGCAAGAGCACGGCCAGGCAGCGAGGTACGGAGTACAGAGCCAGCAGACAAAGGGGTGTGGCCGCATCCCGCCAGCGAGCATCGAACACCGCGGGCACAAGAGATTGGGAAACGAGTGCCATACCCAGGCCAATCGGGACTGTAATCATTGAGAGCCCCTGTGTAAGAAGAAGCAAATAGCGGCGCATCTCCTCGTGCTCCGATTGAACCCGGGCAAAGATTGCGGGCGTCACTCGCGTGAGGAGAGCCGAGAGCTTATCGACTGGCACATTGGCGATGTTCCAGGCGATTGTATAAACCCCCAGCGCGGAGGTTCCCAGAAAACGCCCCGCCACGATGAAATCGGAATTGGAATAGAAGTACCACGCCAGCCGGGACGCCAGCAACCGCCGGCTGAAGGTGAATTCGCTGGCGATGTGCCTTGGTGTGGGCCAAGCGAAACCGCAAGGGCGGAGCAGCAACAGCGCCGACGAAGCCACCACGTTACCCAGCAACCCACTCACCACGAGAGCCCAGTACCCCCACCCCAACCACGCGAGGAGCAGGGCCGTCATCGACTGAGTCAGTCCTTGGCCAACCTCAATGCCTGAGAGGGCTCGAAAGCGCATCTCCTTCAGCAGTAAAGCCTGCGGGACTACTCTGAAACCGGAGACAGCGAGGCCGAGCGCCATCACAGGGAGAATTTGCACCAGTTTTGGACTGTGAAAGAAATCTGCCAGCCATCGCGCCGCCAACAATCCCGCAAAGGTGCCGCATACCCCGAGCAGTACCGACAGCGTGTGCATCCGGCGGATCTTAAGGAGCGAGAGGCTAGTAGCTAGGATGATCGCGCCGTCAATCCCACACTCGCTTACCATGGCGGCGAGCCCCAGGAAGAGCGTGGTCATTCCCAGGAGCCCAAAATCGCCGGGTGACAGAAGCTTGGCGAGGATGACCAGCGCCGCCCACGAGACAGCCTGTAAGCTGAATCTGGTAGCCGCAGTCCACGCAATGCCAGACACCAGACTACGGTCCAGCTTACTGCGACCGCTGTCACCAGCCGTCGAAACCTCTTCCGCCGGGGGATTCGATTGCACTCACCATCAAGGGTACCACGCTGATCGCGGGCATCTGTCCTTGCCAAGCCTCAGGCGTGACCCGGCATGCTGGGAGTTGATCACTAGCGTGCAATCATCAGAGAAGTTGAGCCTGCGACACATCTTTGCGTTTTTGGAACGTAGCGATGAGATTCTCTTCGGGGGGCGAAACCGGGAGGGGGTATACGGTTGGGTGTACCGGGGGTTGCGGCAGCAAGGAGAAAGGGGCGCTGCCATCGTGGAAACCGAGTGTCTCAAGGGGACCAAAATCTTGGCAGTGGCATACGAAACGGGTCTTGCTATCGCCGTTTGCGCGGAAAGCCCCATGCCGCACGAGGTGAGACTCGTTCAGGAGACGCTCGCCAAGATTGTCTTCACGGAACCGGCCAGCCGCTCCGGTGGTATCGTCACCGCTCGAAAATCGACCGGCCATTTGCTTGGCTCCGGCATTTCCATCGCTTAGTGGTTAGATGGAACACGCCCTGGAATACCCCTCGGCATGGTCCACCTCGCGTGCGCCTCATCCTCCTGCGGCACTTATGAGATGCGTTCTACAATAGCACCTAGTTGGACCGTCTGGGTGGCGGCGCTGAAGGTGTTTCGGAACCATTCACTGGCCGGCACGGCCTGGTTTGAAAATCGCAGGTATTCCGCGAGCTTGTTATCGACGGTCGTCGGCTCGTCATCGGCATAGATGCAGACGTAGGGTACACCGGCTTTCGCTAAGATCTCCTCTGTAGCAGACGCTTGTGAGAGGACCGCCAGGATGGGCCTGCCCACACAGAGGTAGTCAAAGAGCTTACCCGGGATCTGTAAGGCACTCTGCGGCTGGAGCAACAGCAAACCGTCCGCTTCTTCTATTAGCCGGTGAGCAGCCCCCCTCGGGATGTTCCAATCGTGCACCTCCAACCATCCTTCGCGTATTCCCCCATCCACCAACCGTTTGGGCATATCCACCGCGTAACCAATCGCCCCTTGCAGAACGACACGCACCTCTCTTGCACCCGCATCTACCTGGCGAAGCCGTGACAAAGACTCTAACACTATGGTCGGAGTCCTACCACCATACAACTCTCCAGTGTGCACGATTACTCTACAGCTCCTCGCGGGGATCTCCCGCGGCCGAGGTTGTTGCTCAGGGTCAAAGCCGTTACAGATCGTGTGCAACTTGGGCCGAAGGTGTCGATACTGGTTGAACCACTTTGCCGCCATACTCCCGGTATTTGCTATAATGGCGTCGGCGATTCGGAATGTCATTGCTTCCAGTCTTCGCGCGATGAAGCCATCCGAGTATAGCGGATCACGGAAATCACAGATCCAGGCCACACCCCCCCGGAGCGCTATGATCAGTCCTGCCAGGAGAACCCCCAATGGAGGAAAGGTGGTAAACACAACTACCCTCCGGCTTTTCTGGTTGCGCCGGATGAGATCACGACAGACGGGGGCAACCTGCGTAGCCCAATGCACTCCCGTACAGGCTGGAATCACAAATCTGCGGGTCAGGCGTTCGACGTGCGCCGCGAAAGATAGCTTGGCCAGTGAGTTCTCTGACACCCAGCGCTCTCCGATGCGGTCGGGTACAACGATGACGTCAGTCGGGCCGCCTGTGCCCTGTGCCGACGCAGTGACCACCGAACAGGGATACCCCATCTTCTTCAGATACTTGAAGAACCGAAATGGCCGGTCTCCGCCGATGGCATTTGCTGGTGGAAAATAATAGGCGACCAGAATGATATAGGGCTTCTCTTGATTCATGACTTGCGGTGCTTCGAGCGCGAGTTCGCCGACAAAGGCAGATGCCGCCGTCGGTCGACGATCGCCCAATCCATAGGTTAGCAGGAAAGGAACGGCGGTTGCCGCCAGTGGTGCGGGGGCCTTTCCGGCGCCCGCGTTGGAAACACCGCCGAAGCCAAGATGAGCGTTATGACGGCAACTCCTTGCATGGTTAACGCCTCCCAGTCCAGGTATACACCGGGGATGTTATGCGTGCAACCGGCGGCCGCAGTTACGTGCAGCCGGAGTTACGCCGTGAGGAACGCGGCTTATACTCCGGGGCGTTCGCGGTGTGACGAAGCCCATCCCAACGGATGCGGTTTCCAGAGCGTTCTAAAACGTCCAGGATGCGGCCGCTGGCCTTGCCATCCCAGAATTCCGGTGGCGCCAGGGATTTCGGCGGTGCGTCCAGGGTATCGAGAGCCGCTTGCAGGATCGTCGCGGGATCCGTGCCCACCAGGCGGTTAGTTCCGTTTTCGATCGTAATCGGGCGTTCCGTGTTTTCGCGCATCGTCAGACACACCACCTGAAGGATGGTTATCTCTTCCTGAATGCCGCCGGAATCTGTGAGCACCAGACGCGTTTCGCTCGTGAGCCGCAGGAATTCGAGATATCCCAGTGGCTCCGTCAGAATCAGGCCGCACCCGGTGAGCCTAGCACCCTCTATTCGCTCTTTCGTCCTGGGATGAACCGGAAACACAACCGGCAGATGGCGCGACAGTTCCGTCAACATGTTGATGAGGGAAGCCAGTTGCTCCATGTCATCCACATTTGAGGGCCGGTGCAGGGTGACGACTGCATACTCCCTGCGCTTTAGTCCGAGCCGATCGAGGACGCCGGTTTGCGCGGCCTTGTCCCGCAATTTCATCAACGTATCGATCATGACATTGCCGACAAGAAAAATTCTCTCCTCCGGTATGCCTTCAGCAAGCAGGTTCCTGACACCGCTCGGCTCGCTGGCAAACAGTTAGTCGGACAGTACGTCGGTGAGCAGACGATTGGTTTCCTCCGGCATGCGGCGGTCAAAGCTTCGGAGTCCGGCCTCCACGTGGGCCACCGGAATGCCGAGCTTGGATGCGACCAGTGCTGCTGCCATGGTCGAATTCACGCCGCCGACCACCAGGACCAGATCCGGCCGCCGTTCGTTCAACTCCGTCTCCAGCCGTAGCATCACGCCGGCCGCTTGCGCCGTGTGGCTGCCGCTTCCGATCTCGAGGTTAACGTCCGGCGCCGGCAACCCCAACTCATCGAAAAAGGCCGCGGACATCTCAGATGAGTAGTGCTGGCCCGTGTGAATCAACCGGCACTGAAACGTGGAACGACGCCCGGCCTCCTCCAGAACAGGCGCCATTTTCACGAAATTGGGCCTTGCGCCCACAATCGCGGAAATCTGAATTTTCATACAGGGTTCTGGACTTGTTCCTTGAAGGCCGGCCATAGTTCTGCAAATAGACCTCGGCCGGATTGCCCACGGCCAGGCAATATAGAGGGATATCGGAGATCACGACGCTGTTCGCCCCAATGACCGCCGCTTCCCCGATGGCGCCGCCCTTCATTGTGTGGCTCCTATTGCCAATCCAGCCATAGCAGCAAATCCTGGCGGTCCGAAACGTCGAGGACGGCGGAATCGGGCGGGAGATCGAAAACGTGACGGAAATCGGCCCGGCGTTCATCACGGGTGCGTGCGGCTTCCGCGGGCACGACCAGGTCAATAGCCGCCTGCCAACCGCGCTGGCGGGCCACCCGATTGATTTCCAGTATCCGTTGCGGCGATATTTCGCCCCGATAACTCTCCGACTCGGAAAAGCAGGGTATCGCGTCGATGTACCTGCCAGCGATGCCGCAGGACCGGCAGAGTAATTCTTGCCCCTGCACGGATAGAGGTCCATGGCATTTCGCGCAGGCAAAACGGGTATATTCGCTCACCTCACTCAAGCATAAACCACAACGCACCGCTCCACCGCCCGCGGCCGTTCGATCTGATGTATGACCAGATTTATCCGCTCTCACCCCTCGCGTATCCACCAATGGAAGTTGAGGACTTCAAGGTCTTCATTGTGTTAAGCTCGACTCAATAGGAATATTGTTATGGACCGCCAAACCTTTCTCCAACAGATGGATGAGCTGTTCGAATTGCCCTCCGGCACATTGAAGGGGCCTGAAGCCCTCGATTCCCTCGAGAATTGGAATTCCATGGCCATGGTGGGCTTTATTGCTCTCGTGGACGAGCACTTCCAATATGCAGTTTCCCCACGGCAGTTCGCCAACTGCAATACCGTTAACGACCTCCTGGGCATGATCAAGCCTCTCGGCCTCTGACCCGATTCGTGTTCTTCTGCACCAAGCTTCCGGAGCGAGGGACGTAGGCGTCTATGCAGAATCTCAGTCTTTTTGACCGCCTTGTTCTGTGGGTTAAGCGTACCAAGTCGCCCCTCCCCAGAGCTTTGAAGAAGGCCCTTCAGTTCATCGAAGCACCCACTATCTTTCGACTCCCGAAATGGCTGGCCGGGCCGCTTCGCGCGGCGTACGAATTCCACTACTTGGTGATTCCGGTGTGCCGGACTGTGATAACGGTTCTCTACCGGGGCCCGTTGTTTCAGTCGAGATGCGCCAGCTTTGGACGGAACGTCCGCATGGATGGCCAGATGCCGTTCGTGCGCGGCCACGTCCAGATCCACGTCGGCAACGATGTCGTCCTGGGCGGTCGCATCTCGATCTCGTCTGGGGCGATGTTCGACAAACCGCAGTTGATTATCAAAGACCGCGCCGAAATTGGATGGAACTCGCAAATCACGGTAAGCCGCGAGGTGATCATTGAGGAAGATGTCCGGCTACCGAACTGCCGGATATCCGATTCCGACGGCCACCCTCGGGAAGTTGACCTCCGCGCTGCCAACAAACCGCCGGATCTGAAGGATATCAGGCCGGTGCGGATCTGCCGCGGCGCCTGGATCGGGACGGGGAGCTACATCATGAAAGGCGTGACCATCGGGGAAGGCGCCGTCATTGGAGCGAACAGCGTCGTCATCTCGAATGTCCCGCCCTACGCTCTCGCGATGGGTAATCCGGCGGAGGTCATTCTCAGGGACTTCGGACTTCCCAGCACGGCGAAACGAAAGACCCCTGTCGAGTAGACGGACGCAATCGCTCTTCAGGCTGTGTATCCGCCATCCAGCACCAGGTTCGTGCCGGTGATCCAGCGTGCGGACGGAGATAGAAGCCATGCCGCGGCATAGGCCACGTCCTCTGGAGCGCCCAGACCCAATGGGTGCTTCTTCTCGATCTCGTCCGCATTATCCGCGGGCAGATTCTTGCGCGCATTTTCGGCCATTTGGGTTTGGACGCGCCCCGGACAAATGCAGTTGACCCGAATCCTTTGACTTGCCAGTTCCACCGCTAACGCCGGCGCCAGTGAAACGAGCGCGCCCTTGGTGGAAGAGTACCCGGCAAGCGAAGGTTGACCTTTGAGAGCGGCAACCGAGGAGATAAAGACGACTGACCCGCCGATCTCCTCGCAAACGCCGTTCTGCCGGAAACCCTTGGTCAGCACAATGGCGGCGTCTACGTTGATTCGCTGCATATCCACGAGATTCCTATAGCTGAGCACCTTCAGCGGACGATACAGGACGATTCCGGCGCTGTGCAGGAGACCGTACAGGGGCCCCGCGGTGGCAACGATCGTCTTCATTTATCCCGGAATCTGCTCGACGTCGTTCAGATCGAACGGCACCGCCGCGTGACCGCTGCCTTCCATTTGGGAAACCGTGTATTGGAGACGATCCTGGTCGCGCCCCACGGCCATGATCGTCCCACCCAACCGGCTCAGGTATATGGCAGTGGCCCGTCCGATCCCACTGGATGCACCGGTGACCAGAATCATCTTGCCTGTCAGTTCCAAAGGGTCGATCATGAGAAGCTTTTAAGAGGCTGCCGGTTGCACCGCAGGCTCGGGCACGTAGATGATCTCCGGCATGACCATCGGGCCGCAAGTCACCGTCGCGGCGCCCCAACTCCAGCCAACGCCGAATCCCGCCAAAATCAACTTCATCCGCTCTTGCCGCAACCGTCCACCCAAACGGTAGCTCAACGACAAGGGGATGGACGCCGAACTGGTGTTCCCGAATTCATCGAGACTCAGGACCATCTTACCGGCGGGGATCTTCAGGCGCTTCCCCAGATGCTGCAGTATGAACTGGTTCGCCTGATGGGGCACGAAGGCGTCCATCTCCTCAAGTGTCCAACCCGACGCGGAAAGCACTTCGGCCATCATCGGCGGAACCTCCCGCAGAGTGAACGCAAACACCTCCGCTCCGTCCATATAGAGATCCAACGGGCCCCGCACCGACCCGTCGGCATTTCTCCTCCGCACGAAACTGCCCGGCGTGGACCGATTACGAAAGCCACTGTCGGGGATGATCAGGAATTCCTTTCCGGATCCGTCCGTCCCCAGAACGAACGTCATGTCGGGCGCATTCGCATCCTGTTCCAGGGCGGTCGCGGTCCCGGCATCCCCGAAAAGGAAAACCGTAGACCGATCCTGGGGCGCGCTGGTCCGGCTAATCGTGTCACCAGCCAGCAACAGGACCCGGCGCGCTCCGCCGCTGACAATTCCGGAACAAACCCATAACCCATACACATAGCCGGAACACCCCAACGACATGTCGAAAGCGCTACACGCGTGGGAGAGCCCCAGCCGGTCTTGTAAGATGCATGCCGTCGCAGGGAGATCGTAATCGTGATTCTGCGAAACCATCGCCAGGGCGTCGATACTCTCCGGTTCCCATTTCGGATCCTCCAGCAACCGCCGCGCGGCGGCGCATGCCAGGTCGGACGTGCAGCAGGACGAGGGGGCCACATGACGGTTGTGGACGCCCGTCATGTTGGCAATCTTTTGCGCCTCTTCCGGGCTTATGCCGGCGGGCCCGGCGGTTTCGAGCGAGGACATGACCTGCGCCGGAACGGCACTCGCAATTCCGGCGATCCGCACACCGCGAATCTTGCTTTGCATGCTTGGCGAACCCCATTCCGATCCCCGGAAACGCAAAACGGCGTGGTGACAACTACGCTTCCTGGCAGGATCGCTCTTCAATCTCGGTCATAGTGGAAGTTCTGTTTATGATGACAGCAACTCCAATCAGCAAGCGGAATATCCCCCATCGACGATCAATGTAGAGCCAGTGATCCAACGTCCTGTTTCGGCCAGCAAGAAAACGATCGCATGCGAAACATCCCGCACCCGGCCGAGGTCGAGAGGGTACTTTCTTCTGAGAGCCTCAAATTGCTCGTCGGTCATCACTTCGCGCGAACGGTCGAGCATCTCCGTCTGAACCAACCCTGGCGCAACGCAATTCAGCCTGAAGCCGGAAGTCGCGAGTTCCAAAGACGCCGAACGAGCGAAACCGATCAGGGCGGCTTTTGTGGCCGAGTAGGTGGAGATGTTCGGCACTCCGACGATTCCCGAGGTGGACGAGAGGAACACGATTCCGCTCCCCCGGTTGGCGCACCCCGGGGCACGGAAAGCCCTCACCAGCATGATGGCGCTGGTCACGTTCGTACGCATCAAACTTTCGATTTTCGGGACGCTGGCGAGCGCTACCGGGATGGTATGGACAGCCCCGGCGCAATGCACCAGGCCGTCCAGGGGGCCGCATTTCGCCGTCACGCTCTTGAGCCAACCGGGGATTTTATCCGCGTTGTCCAGGTCGAATACTTCTATGGAATGGCCGCCTCCCTCCATTCGGCTGTGTGTTTCCTTCAGCCGTTCGAGGTTGCGCGCAGTCAGGACAACCCGCGCGCCCAATTCGCTCAGAAGAATGGCCGTGTCGCGGCCGATACCCGAGGAAGCTCCGGTCACGAGCACGGTCCTCCCCGTCATATCCAGTGGATTCAACACCTTAACCGTCTGTCTCCGCAGCGACCTTTCGGCGCTCCAAACCCCGGGAAATTTGCCAGTGGCCAGATGTCTTGCCGAGAGGGAGCGAAATGCCGACGGAGACGCTCCATCGACCTTTCAGTCTAGCAGACTCATTTGCCGGTGTATTCTAGAGGTTGACTGCCATTAAGGGGCAGCCCTCATGCAAGCAGCCATTTCTGCGATCGAGTATTATCTGCCGGAAAAGACGGTTTCGACGGCGGATCTTTCCACCGAGTTTCCGGAATGGTCCGTCGATAAGATCGACGAAAAAACAGGCATTCGGGAGAGGCATATCGCCGCCCCGGACGAATGCGCTTCCGACATGGCCGTGTCGGCCGCGCGAAAGCTCTTCGATTCCGGGGCCTGCCAGCCCGATGCGGTGGATTATCTCCTCTTCTGCACGCAGAGTCCCGACTATTTCCTGCCTACCACGGCGTGCCTCATTCAGGACCGCCTCGGAATTCCAAAGACGGCGGGCGCGCTGGACTTCAATCTCGGCTGCTCCGGCTTTATTTACGGACTCGGCTTGGCCCAGGGGCTGATCCTATCCGGACAAGCTTCGAACGTCCTGCTGCTCACGGGTGAAACCTACAGCAAGTTCCTGAGCCCGCGGGACCGGAGCGTGCGGACGATCTTCGGGGACGCCGCGGCGGCTACCCTGCTGACGGCCGAAGACTCCCCGAACGCTCTAGTTGGACCGTTCGCATACGGCACGGATGGGAGCGGCGGTCCGAATTTGATCGTTCCCGCGGGCGGGATGAGGCGCCCGCGCTCCGCCGAATCCGCCATCCCTATTGAAGCCGAGGGCGGGAACATGCGGAGTCAGGACGAGTTGTTCATGAACGGCGCCGAGATTTTCAATTTCACGCTCGACACCGTCCCAGAGACCATCGCCCGCCTGCTGGAAAAGGCGCGGCTGCAACTGGCGGATATCGACCTGTTCGCATTTCACCAGGCGAACCGGTTCATGCTGGAACATCTCCGGAAACGGCTGAAAATCCCTCCCGAGAAATTCCAAATGACGCTCAGCCACTGCGGCAATACGGTTTCCTCGACCATTCCCATCGCCCTGAAGCACGCGGCACTGGAGGGACGACTACCCAACGGAGCGCTGGTGATGCTGGTGGGTTTCGGGGTGGGCTATTCCTGGGGGGCCACGCTGGTCCGCTGGTCGGGGCTGCGCTGATCGGGAGAGCACTCTGTTGCGGCAGCGATGCCTTTGATATTCAGCCACTTGCCAACTTGAGAGGTACCTGTTCGCGGTGTCGCCTCGCGGTGCTCAGCGGTTGGCTTGAGACTCGCTGTCCATCGAGCCATGTACTGTTGAGGGTACCTTCCGTTTTCATCCGCCTCTGTGGCCGAGCGTAGCGGCCGCCAAATTCCGTTCACAACATTTCAACTTTTTTTATCTCCATGAAAACACGCGGCCGGGCTGGGTTTTTGGGCCGGTTTCCATGGTCGGCCATGCTAGCGTACGGATGGAGGAAGGATGCCGAGGATTCTTGTAATGATCTTTTTGAGTCTGCCGGCCGCGGCGCAGACTCAGATCGACCTGCGGACGCAGACGAAGAGCGTGGATTTCACGGCGGCGGTTTCGACCAAACCGCTGAAGACGGGATCCGTGCTACCCGCCATGTGCCAAGTAGGCGACATGTTTTTCAAAACGGACGCTACCCCTGGGGCGAACCTATACGGCTGCACGGCGGCCGGCACCTGGTCGGTACAAGGCGGGTCGAGCCAGTCGTGCGCGTATGACACAGTCGACGGCACGCTGAAATGCCGGAACGCGCAAGGCGTGGTATATGCCACAGTGCAGACAGCCAATAGCGGGACGGCCAATCAATGGGTGGATTACATCGCCCCAACGGGGGTCCCGCACACGTCGCAGCCGACCGCGGCGGCCGTGGGAGCGGTGGCCGATCCGGGCTCGAATGGCGTGCCTTACCGGAGCGGCCCGGGAGTAGCGGCGCCGGCCACGGCCGATGGCTTGAGCATGCCGTTTTCCTGCCAGGACACTGGCTCGAGCGGCGCTTATGCGTGCGACCTGGCTCCGCAGATCACCGCCTACAGAACCGGCACGACTTACTGGTTCAAGGCCAACAGCGCGAATACGGGGGCGGCCACCATCGACTTCAATTCGCTGGGGCCGAAACGGATTGTGAGGCCGTCCGGCCTGGACCTGGCAGCCGGCGACATCAGAGGCGGCCAATGGGTGATGCTGACCTACGACGGGGCGACGATGCAGATGCAGAGTCAAACCTCGACTGTGCCCGTGGCAGGCGTTTCCAGCATGTTCGGACGGACCGGGGCCGTCACGGCGCAGGCAGGGGACTATACCACGGCGCAGACTACGGAAAGCGGGAACCTCTATTTCACGAACGCGAGGGCGCGAGCGGCGCTGGGCACAAGCGGTCCTCTTACGCTCAACCTCTCGACGGGAGTTTTCGACTGCCCCGCCTGCCTTACCACGGCGACGCCGGCGGACACCGACCTGTACGGCAATTTTCCGCACCTCAGCGTCGTTAGGATACAGGGTCGCCCGGTAGCGACGGCTCAGCCGTCGGACCTGCAGTATCTGGGTTGGAACAACACCGCCGGGCAGTGGGAACCGAAAACCCCGCCGACGGCCTCCATGACCTCGATGTTCGGACGGACGGGCGCGGTAGTGGCAGCGGCGGGCGACTACACGACGGGGCAAGTTACGGAAAGCGGGAACCTATATTTCACCAACCCCAGGGCGTGGGCGGCGTTTTCCGGAAGCGGCCCTATTTCGTACAACGCGTCGACGGGGGTGTTCGGCTGTCCAAACTGCATCTCCACCTCGACGTCCGCGGATATGGACCTTGCCGGCAGTTTTCCGCACCTAAGCGTCACCAGGATCCAGGGGCGGCCGGTGGCCAGCGGGCCGCCGGCGGACGCGCAGTACCTGGGCTGGAACACCAGCGCGAACCAGTGGGAGCCGAGAACCTTGCCCGCGGCGCAGGTGGCGTCGGTATTCGGGCGGATGGGCCCGGTTGTTTCGCAAAATGGGGACTATTCGTTCGCGCAGATCTCGGGGTCGGCAAGCGCCGCGCAACTGCCCGCGGCGGCCATGCGTATGGACCAAAGCAACACGGTGGCCGCGGGAACGCAGGATTTCCGCGGCGCGGCCCACACGCTGCCGATGAAATCGGGCCTCACCGCCAGCCTTCCGAGCCTCTGCGCCACCGGGGAACTATACTTCGCCTCCGACGCGCAGCTTGGTCAAAACACCTACGGCTGCACGGCCGCAAATACGTGGTCGATCGAGGGAGGCCTTACGGTCAAGAGCGACGATTCCACGGTGGGGCAGCGCGGCGCGCTCAACTTTGTAGCCGGAGCGGGGATCGTGACGGTGACGACGGATACCGGCAGCGAGATCAATGCCCTGCTGGGGCTGGATGCGGCAGTCGTCGAAACGCTCTGGGGAGAGCAGACGGGATCCACCTTGTTATGCCCGTCCACCAGCGGCTCGAGCAGTACTTACGGGTGTTCCATGCAGCCGACGCTCCAGGAATATACGACGGGCATGACGCTGCACTGGACACCGGACGTGAACGGCGCCGGCGGTCCGACGACGCTGAACGTGGACACGCTGGGCGCAGTTCGGGTGAAGCAGCCGGATGGCGCTACGGATCCGAGTTCGGCACAGATTCTCGCCGGGCAAATGCAGACCATCTGGTACGACGGAACCTCCTTCCGATTGATTACCACGAGCACCGTCTCCAACATCGCCAGCACAGCCTCGGTGCTGAAAGGCAATGGGAGCGGGAGTGCGGTGGCGGCTGTGCCTGGGTCGGATTACGCCCCTGCCACCTCCGCCACAGCGATTCTCAAAGGCAACGGAAGCGGCGGTTTTTCGGCTGCATACGCCGGTACGGATTATGCCGCGGCAACCAACGGCACGAATGGTCAGGCGCTCACCAGCAACGGGTCGGGCGGGTTTGGAACGCCGGCTACGCTGGGCGCCCTGGCGATGGCGGGTTATCCGTCGAGTGGAATTGTGAAGTCTACTGGTTCAGCCTTGTCTCCAGCCACTTCCGGCGCCGATTACGCCCCGGCGACATCGGGAGCCTCCATTCTGAAGGGGAACGGATCAGGCGGATTTTCGAGTGCCGCGGCGGGAACGGATTATCAGCCTCCGGGCAGCTACATCACCGGGCTTACGGGAGACGTGACAGCAAGCGGGCCGGGCAGCGTGGCGGCCTCTGTGACGAAGGTGAATGGCGGCTCGATTCCCGCTTCCGCAACTTTGGTAGGCACGGACAGCAGCGGCAGGTTCACCAGCCTGGCGGTCACCTCCCTACCCGCCACTTGCACACCTGGCGGCGCTTCCTCCGTGCTGGCCTACACCACCGGCGGGAGCACGCAGGTGTGCTCCTGCACGGGAACTAATACCTGGACGTGCGGCGGCACTGGCGGCACGAACACTAACGGCACGAATGGCCAGGCGCTCACGAGCAATGGGTCCGGCGGGTTTGGAACGCCTGTTACGCTCGGGGGCGCTGCCACCCTCAGCGTGGGCGCCACTTCGGGCACGGTCGCCGCTGGGAACGCAGCAACCACGGTGAACGGCCAGAGTTGCGCGCTCGGGGGGAGTTGCACGGTCGGCGGAGGGTCCTCAGGGGACATCCTGCGCTTCTCCATCTGCCTCACAGCCGGTTGCGGATCGGAGACGACCATCAACTACATCGCCACGATGGCAGCGGGAACTTTTACGGAGTGCGCCTTCAATTTGGCCGTGGCGCCAAGCGGGGCGAGCGGGGTGGCCGTGGACGTGCAGGACGCCACGGGCACTTCGATCTTCGGCGCGACGAAGTTGGCAGTTCCGACAGGTTCTGCCAGCGTGGTATTCCAGAGCACGTTCGCTAATAGCCCGCAGACCTACGCTCGCGGCAATAAGTACAAGGCCGTCGTGCTGACCAACGATTCCGGCAACACGGCACAAGGAGGAACGGTGCAATGCCGGTGAAACGCCTTATTCTGTGGCTGATATGCCTCGGTGCTTTGAGCATCCTGGTGGTTCTCAGCAGAGTCGCTTATATAGCCCAACGGGAGGCTCGCATGGAGCATCAGTTTGAACGCGAGTTCTATCAGCAAGCCGCTGAAATGGAACGCCAGATTACAGAACTCCAAATGGACGTTCAGGGTTTGGCATCATCTGATGCTGCGTTTCAAGAGGGCTGGCAGGAAGGGCGTGCGCTCCGCGAGAAATTACAGGCAGAGGGCCACTGCGCACAGGAGGGGTGCCGATGAAACGACTCGTTCTGCTTCTCTTGCTGTCGTTCCCCCTATGGGCTGCCCCTGCTTGGGTGAAGAAAGTCTGTGGAAGTTACGGCAACAATGCCGGAGTATCTACGCTGACCTGCCAGGGGACGCTCACCACCGCCGCCGACTTGATTGTGGTAAGCAGCACGGACTTAGGGACGGCGACCGTTTCCTCGGTCTCTGATGGCACTGCGGACGCGTACGTCACGGCCAATGTGGAATGTACCCGCTCAACCACCACACATTTCGCGCAATGGCGGGGATATGGGACCCTCACGTCCGGGACTGTGACGTTTACCGTGACCTGGAGCGCGAACGTCACGAACCGCGCCATGGTGGTCGAGGAGTATAGTGGAACGGCTCTGAGTGGAGTCTTAGATGCTGGAGCCTCCGCACATTTTTGCACAAGCTCCAATACCAGCACTCAATATGGAGCCAGCTACCCGACCGTGACTACCACAGGTGCCAATGATCTGATTGTATGCGGGATATCACAAGCTGGCGGAGCGTACGCAATTCTTGGGACGGGGTACACCCATTTGGATACTGGCGGGTGCTCGGGATCTCCATGCGTTGGGTCTGAGAGTCAAGTAGCGACTGCGCCAGGAGCTTACGGGACTACGCTCAGCCTGAGTTACGGGACCGATTGGGCGGGGGGCTGTGCGTCTTATCTTACGCTTCCTCCTGTAGATTATTCGGTGACGCCATCGAGCGGCTCCGGATATGTGCTGGTGACGGGGACGCTGTTTACCATCACGGATCTTACCGGCAATTGGGCCACAACCCCAAAAATCATCACAGTCTCAGATGGTGGACAATCCGGCACGGTGACCCTCGTGACCTGCACAGGTACCGGAAGTGGCACGACGCCCGCAGCCCTCTCTTTGACGGGCGGGACCACGTGTACATTCACGTATACACCGGCAGTTCTGGGGTCTCTTACGCTCACATCCACCATCAATTCGGGCGTTAATCCAACCCCGAATACATATGGATACACCAGTAACGCCGCCACGCTGGCCATTTCTGGCTGCACCAGCGGTAACCTGCGTGTAGCTTCCTCGACTTGCACGGTGACGCTCACCGGGGGCACGTTCGACGGAACGCATACTGTGACGCTGGCTACCGCCAGATCTGCGGACACGATCACCAGCGGATCATCGGGCAATCCATTGACGGTCACGCCAACCGCAGCCTCGTCCACGTTTACCTATACCATTACGCCTTACCTTGTAGGTAAAACATTGATGACCGCGACGGCAAATCTGAGCTACTGGACCGCGACCTCGACTATATACACGTCTTCCTCGACCGATGCCAGCACGTTCACGGCGAAGGCAAACGGGAACTGGGCCAGCAGCAGCACGTGGAATTGCTCTGGGTGCGCCAACCACAACACGCCCGACAGCGGTGATGCCATTACAACCACCGGCTATCATGTGACAGTTCCCGTTGGAACGACGGCTTACGTCGGAACCTGCCCGGCGAACAACACCACGTATGATGTGCAGATCGCCCCGACCGCTTACAACGGCACCAGCGGCACATTGGAGGTTGCTGGAACGCTTTGGCTTTGTGGGAACGTCCAGATGAGCGCATCGGCGCCCCCCGGCTACTATTCCGGCACGCCTACGGCGTGGCCCATTTTCCAACTCGATACCGGGGCAACGCTGGACCTCGACAACAATCAGAACGCCTTGGTTTCGTACCGCATGGTGTCCAGCGCAGAGTGGGGGTGGGGGAAGCTGTATGCGGGCACCCTCAACGATGCCTGTGCATTCGCCACCGGGTCCTGCCCAACCACGATCAAGGGCGTGAACCTGGGGGCCGCGAATCCCGATCTCTACGAGGCGATAGTGGCAGATGCCCTGGTCTATCGGATCTATGGGACGGGCGTCTCAGACTGCGGTAGCGTTTCGAAAGGGTGTTTGGAGTACCAGACACAGACCACCGGTGCAGACGCCTACCCAGACGCCGGCGTTATTGACATCGAAGGCAGTATGTTTCTCCGCACAGGCACCTTTCAAGCGCCCACGTCGGGCCTTGCGCAAGGGACTCCTAAGCCCAATTTCGTAAACAATAGTTTCCGGAGTGATCTGGCCGGGGTGGAGACTTTGGACGCAAGCGCTGGCCTCACTAGCGGAATCTGCACCGTGATGGGGAATTATTTCAGCGGCGCTTTTGGGTACGCAAATCAAGTCTTGAACGGTTGCGTGGTCAGTGGAAACGTGTTCGCGCAGGGCACGATAGGCTTAGGCAACAGCCCCTTCTCGGGAAATCTATTTGTTACTCCGTCGTCTGACGGCTTCGGGAATGCCGCGGTACTGGCCAACAACTACGTAGTCAGCACATCTGGGAACGGCTCTGCGCACATGGGCCTGGCCGTCGTGGTCGGAACCGGGTGGAACTACAAGATGAGCGGGAATGTAGCGGAGAGCCTGGACGCAGCGCAGGGAGAAGGGCATTGTGGCGGGGTTACTTTTGCAGGGCAATCCGCATACGCAGGAGTCGTGCTAAACAACCTGTCGATCTTGTCCGTCGTCGGTTTCAATTCCTGCGAATTTGCCGGGTACGATGTCGCAACATCGAACGCCGCCACCCAAACAACGATCATAGACCACAACGGAGCCAACGGAATCCCCGGCACGCTGGGCTGGATAGCCTTTGATGGGCACAGTACGAGCTATTACCCTGCGAACACCATTGTCCCAGCGATGCGTGCGAACATCGGATACGCCCCGTCGGCTGGATCTGGATACTACATGGTTGGGGATCTGGATTCTGCGGTGGGGGGGCCAGGCAACGCACCAGCGACGCTCTTTAATACTGCCAGCGTTGACTACAACGACACTTGGCACGGAAATGCTTCCTCGCTTTACAGCGGAAGCCACGACGCGAACTGCGCGCCTGCCTCAACATTCAATGGAAGCCCGTACCAGATCTGCGCCGCGACTGGCGGTCCAGGAGCGCACGAGTTGGTGGCGAACCCAAACTACATCGACACGACGCGGAACATTTCCAAGTGGGCCACCACTCACGGCGCCGCACAATCGCTGACGGGGGCACTGTCCGCGTTCCAGGTTTGCCCTAGTGTGCCTTGGTGTATCCAAGAACTTTTGACCTATGTCAAGCGCGGCTACCAGCCGACGAACCTGGCGCTGAAGGGGAAGGCACACGACGGGCGGATTGTGGGATTCACGGGAACGTATGGCAGCGGGTACACGGGAAGCTGCACGGTGACGTTCACGCCGCAGGACGCGGCGGATCTCGGCAGCGGCGCGGCGGCGAGCTGTTCATTCGTGGGGGGCGTGCCTGTGATCCAGATTACGAATTCAGGCGCGAACTATCGGATCGCCACGCCGGCGACCGTCGCGATTGGCGGGACCTGCACCGGAGGATGCGTGGCGGCGAGCCTGACGCTTGTGATTTCGCCTCACGACATCGGGCCGGTACAGATGAATCTGATTCCTGGGGTAATGTGATACGCGCGGCTAAGTGATTATATCAAGATGAAACAGATGAAGCACATTCAACTACTTACACTATCTGTGACCCTGCCTCTATGGGCCGCTGGGCCCGTCATTACCCCCCCCGCGCCACCAGTGGTAGCCCAGGGTTCCACATTCCAGTTCACGGCAACCGGCACGGGTACTATCACCTGGTCCCTTGTTCCAGGAAGCGTCGGATCTATCACTTCCAGTACTGGCCTCTACACGGCACCACTAACCGTCCCGGTCAGCCAGTCATTGGGAGGGTGCGCGATGGGAGCGCCAAATCACATCTACAACACAAACATCTCATCGCTACCGGCCAACGCCACTCTTACCGCCTACCTAAATGCAAACGCTATCAACCCACTAGCCTTTGAGGGGATTGGGGTTGGGCTTCCAACCAACTACCTGACGTCCTATACTCCATCTCAGTCCATGGTGTTTCTTTACACACCAGGCAACAATGGAACCTATCAGATCCCAACGCGCGCACAAGGGGTAGAACAGGAGAGTGGTTACGATGTCTGGCCATTCACAGGGGATCGACATATCATGTCAATTCGCCCTGATACGTGTAACGCAACGGAAGTCTATAATCTGTATCCAGCAGGAGCGGTCGATCAAGTCGGATATAACTGCCCGACATGCACGTCTCAGTCGGGCCTGACTTATAATGCGGCTCAATCCCTTATCCCAACCAATGGAACCACCGACGCGGCCGGTTTGCCGTTTCAAATTGGCATTCTCAAGATGGACGAACTACGGTATGCCCTGGCAACCGGCGGGGCGATCACTCATGCTCTTCGCACGACGCTGAAGAATAGCATTCTTAATAAGTCATTCGTCTGGCCTGCTACAGCATACGCAAGTCCTTCGGGGCAGATTCCCTATGGAACCCGTATTCGCCTGAAAAGCTCCTATACGTTTACCAGTCCGTCGGGAAACCCATATGTCCCGATCCTGCTGGCCCAACTGAAACACTACGGATTGTTCACGGCCGATGGCAGTTCAATCAACTACGAGATCTATAGCGACGGCAAGAGTATGCCTGAAGCAGTGATCCAGACGGCTGCCACAGAACTTCAGGGTGCCACCGGATTGACGGCCAATTTCGAGGTAGTGGATGAATCGGGGTTGAACAACAACGATGGTACAGCAATGGTGATCCCAGGCAATGCCGCCGCCCCTACATTCGCGGCGGTGGTCGCTACAGACAGCACAGGATCTACCACGATGCAGGTGGCCTTGCAGGGATTGGCGCTCGATGTGCCCGACACGAAGGTCTTCGTACAGGCTGGAGCGCCGCCGCGGCAACTGGTGGCGTATTCATCTGGCGGACCGGACACGAGCTTCGCCTGGACGATCTCTCCGTCTATCGGATCAATGACCAGCGGCGGATTGTATACACCTCCCAGTACCGCCGCAAGCCCGACGGCTGTGACAGCAACGGTGACCAGCACCGCTAATGCCGCGCTCGCCAGAACTACCACGATCTATGTGCTGCCAAACACTTCGTCAACCGTGCGGCTCCTCCTCAACAGCTACACATCGAATTATACAGACAGCGGGGGTAATGTCTGGTATGCGATGGCTGGAGGACTTCCTATGTACCCAATGATGCCTGGGGGGAGTCTCTACGGTAACGGGCCGCTCCAGAACTCGCCTCCCGATCCAACGTTGTACGGTACAGATTACTACACGGGCGGAGACATGTTCCTCAATACGTCCCTTCCTGCGGGACACTACAAAGTCACGTTGAAACTCAACAGCGGGGAAGCTGGACCGAATGAGCTTGGTATCGACTTCGAAACTCAGCACATAATCGTTCAGCATCAGCTAGATGTGGCAGCTACAGCGGGCGGGGCAATGTATGCTTATGATCTGAAGCTTCCTTTGACTGTCGCGGCTGATGGAGTGGCAGACATCCGGCTACGAGAAGCCACGGCAAATGCAAACTGGCACTCATTCATCTCATCAATTCAGATTGCACCCGATGCAGCCGGGCCATCGGTCAAGATCGAGCGTGGGGTTTATTATGGTCAAAGCCTATTAGCGCAGGCGAACACCCCCTATAATTTTGCGGACAACATCACGCGGGCGCAGACTAGACAGTTCTTTGCTCAAGGTTGGTACGAGGCTAATACGGTTACGTGGTCCATTGTCAGCGGGCCAGGGAGCATCGACTCAAACGGACTGTATAGCGCTCCATTTACTCCGCCAACTGTGACCGTTCCCGTGACCGTCCGTGCCACCAGCACGGTCAATGGCGCCACCGACGATCTTGCGTTCAATTTCGCTTTTGGAACGATGGTGGTGTCTCCGGCCGGGATCGATATCAATCGCCAGGCGCCGCAAGCGTTTTCCGCGACAATCAATGGCTTCAACTACTCCAACGTGAGATGGAGTATTCCGAGCGGTCCGGGTTCTATCGACCCGAACACGGGTCTCTATAGTCCACCATCATCTCTCCCGTCCAACAGCGTGGTTACGATCAGAGCGACTTCACTAGACGATTGGACGCAATCGGCGGATGCCGAGGTGACGGTGATGAAGAATGCCATTCCGATCCGCATCTCGGGTAGCTCTGCATTCACCGATGGGGACGGATATGCCTGGGCGGACGAGGCATCCTCTGCTCAATACTGGCAGGCCGTTTCCGGCACGATGTTTCTATGGGGGTCTGCCTGGACGTGCAACAACTGTGCAAGCCTTGGGATTGATCCTCGAATCGTGCAGGGCCGGAGATACGCCCCGATGGGATCGGAATTTGATCTTGTCACCAATCTACCAAATGGCAACTATACCGTGACCATGTACTGGATGGAGGGGGACACGAGTGCAGTAGACAAATTCGATGTGATCATGCAAGGAGTGACGGTGTTGTCGGGATTCGACGCAGTTGCGGCAGCCGGGGGCTACAATCTGGCGGTCACCAGGCGGTTCACAACGCTCGTTGTAGACGGCACCCTTCGTATCAGATTCATCGGCAATGGCGGTTCGTACACAACGGTAGCCATTGGGGGCATATCGGTGGTGGAGATTACCCCCGTTATGCCCGTTTGCAGTGCAGGAAATGCGCAGGAATTCAGCGTAGGGCATCCTGGCACATTGGATGGGACAGGCTCCTCTCCCGAGGATGGAGGGAATACGCTCACTTTCTTATGGCAGCAATTATCCGGGCCACAGGTAACCTGGGGCCGAACGCCCATACAGCCGATCATTGGCCGTGGAGGCCTGGCGCAGTTGACGACTTCCGACCAAAAGACGGCGCAACCAGTCATTTTGGGGCTTGCACCGGGCAGCTATACCTTTCAACTGACCGTAACGGACGGCAGCGGCCACCCCAGCGTTTGCACCGTGGACGACGAGGCGGTGGTGACCGATCACAACGGCGTGCTGTTCTACCTCAACTGGAACCGCGCGGCGGTTCCCGGCGCCGTGGCGGTTCGGGTGACGGCCATGGCCCCAGACGGAACGGACGTGCCCACTGAATGCGCTTCGTCGCCCTGCGCCATAACGGCGTATGGGCAGGGGGACCGCCCGGCGAAATTAGAGTATCTATCCGGCTCCGGAGCGGTCCTGGCCCGCACTCAAATACAGCTCATGCAGACGCAATGACCGCGGGGGACAAACCCGGCTCGGGACCAAGGATAAAGCTAAACCGCTGGTTCGCGGCCGGTGGCCCGGGTAGGCGTTTGGCGCCGGAAGACCCGCTACCGGTAAAACCGCAGAACGTCGACGTAAGCGGGGATCGCGGGCGGCCGGGAGGGCTCGACGAGGCAATCACCGAACGCGGCGCAGTAGTTGTTGCGCTCGGAGCCGCCACCGTATGTCTGAGCGAAGCGAGCTCCCCTAAGGGAACCGAGCCAGATCGAGTAGCTCAACAACAAAAGGCCGTTGGCAAGGAACAAGACCAGGTACCCCGCCATGGCGATGCGCAACATGCGCGTCTTCACAGCCCGAGCGAGCGTCCATACATAGGCGGCCATAAGCGGGACGACCGGGATCAAAAAGCGCTCATCATAGTACGGCCACTGGACCAGCAACGCCGAGTAGCAGAGCATGAACAGGTCCTCCGCCTGGAGGCGCCGCCGCACCCAGAAACCCGCCGCGACCAGAAGCGCGAAGCAGGCGCCAACAACATTCGTGACGACTCGCGGCAAGAAGCGGGCATGGATGGTGGGCGGCAGGTTGAGCGCCAGGCCGCCCATTTCCCACGTCCTGAAGAACACCCGTTCGAGGGCCGTTGCGGGTTTATGAAGGGCTTGTCCCGAGTAAACGGAAAAACTGTAGATCCCCATTAGAGAAAGCCCGACAGCCAAGCCTGCCAGTACGGCGAGCGTCATCGCGGCGGCAGGGAGGCGCCAACGGGGATCGTTCCGGGATCTGCGCCAGTAACGAAAATTCGCGACAAACAAAGCGGGCAGCAGAGCCAGGCCCGCAGTGCGGAACGACAGGCTGACCGCGGTGAACAGCGCGGCCAAAGCGCCAAGCCACGCCGCCTGGCGCGGAGACGAAGCCTCGCAGCCGGCGTTCATGGAGGCGAGCGCGGCCATGAGCGCGCCGAGGAAGGCGCAATCGCTCAGCGGCATCGCAGCGTGTTTGAAGACGATCCACGAGAGCAGCCACGCCAGCACCAGAAGCCCGCTGGCAACGGCGTGGAATCGAAAAGACCGCCGGAATAGCACCCAACAGGCCGCGGCTGCGAGCATCACCCACGGCACGTTCAGGGCGATCAAGGTCCATGGATGCGCGGCATGAAGCTTCACCAGGCCAGCTATGAGGGCGGGGTAGCCGATCGGGTAGTATGCGTGCCGATACTCCCTCGGGAATCCATGCCCCTCGGCCGCGCGGCGCGCCATTTGGAGATACGTGACGGCATCCGGCGAAAGCCGAATGGGGGTAAGCGATTGAAGAAGATAGCCCAGAAAAACGATGCACAACGCGCAGGCAAGCGCGAGATGAACGGATCTCCGGTTCTCAGTCATGAATCACGCCAAGCGCAGAACCATAAGTCTAACTCTAATTGAGGTTGACGGAATGGAAAGAGGGCTCCCGCCGCACCGCCGAATCAACCTCTCTCGACCAAAAACACGAACTCCGAGGCGAACTGCGCCCAAAGGCCGGTACGGGCGGCCATTTGGTAGGCAAAATGCTTGATCCGGCCGCGCAACCCGTATTTCCGCCAGTCCTGGCCCTCGACGAAATTTAGCAGGGCGCCGGCTTCGTCGAGCGGGAGAAAAACGGTCGGAATGTTGTAGCCGTGCCAGGCGTGAAACGCGCGAACCGCGCCCAGGCCGGCATCGCGGAAGAGCTGGCGATAGCCGGGCAGGGAGTAGGTGTAGGTGCGATAGCCGGCGTTGGCTTCCGAGCGATAGCGCGGAGCGAAGCGGCGGCACACCAGATCGGCCATTTTGCGCGGCATCAAGGAGGTATAGCGCCGCGCACTGTGGTCGCGCGCGCCTCGGAGATAGTCGGCGCCTATCCGGTTTTCAATACCCGCGCACAGGAACCCGGAAGGTTTCAGCAGTTCCCGGACGGAGCGCAGAAACTCGACCTGGAGGGCGCGTGGGTCGCCGTTCTTGTTGGTAATGCCGACCCATTCCACAACGCCGTTCAAGACGACAGCATCAAACTGTTGGGGAGCGATGGGAAGGCGCAGGAAGTCCGCGCAAACGGGCTCGATGGGCAGGTTCATTTGACGGGCGCGCTGGTCGATGAAGCGCGTTCGTTCCAGAACGCCCTCCACAGCCACGACGCGCGAGAAGTTGGCGGCGAGGCCGATGCAATACCGCCCCAGCCGGCGCCGACGTCGAGGCTCGACGAATCTCTCGGCAGAGTCCAGAGCTTCTGGAAGTCGCCGCGCCAGGGGGCGCAAATATAGCCGCACAGATCCTTGTCGCCGATCACCCGTTCCACGGCGGCTCGCCAACCGATTTTCGGCGCGAGGCGGTTGGCCTCGCGCATGCTCTCAAGAGGGATCTCGCCCTAATAGTAAGCCGGATCGGCGAAACAGGGGATGCCGTCGATATTCCTGCCGACAGGCCCGCAGGACGGGCAGACGAAATCGTCCCGCACCAGAGACAAAGGGCCGCGGCAGGCCGGACAACAGAGGGTTGGCATAAACGTACAATATATATTGACTTCCATCCCCTCCAATAAGGCTGAGCCTGGGGCAAGTGGCCCTTCGGGAGCGCGGCCGCGCCGGGGATTGGAGTTGAGTGGCCTTGCAATGGCCCTTGCGGCGTTTATGATTGGTGCGTACTATCGGAGGGGCGGGTTGCCAATGTGCCACCTCGCGCCGCCAGCCGCGCCTTGACCCAGGCGGGTAGGGTGGTAACCGCCACCGCCGCCAGCAGCCACACAGTCCATTCCATCGGATAGCGATAGCGCGTGTCGCTCTGGATAACGTAATATACCAACGGATGGGTCAGCCATATAGCCCAAAAGACAAAGCGTGCCGTCCCCGCCGACAGTAACAACCCGATAAATCCCAAGACCGTGATCGGATCGCATAACCATGCCTTCCAGGGTTGCGATTCCCCATAATCGGGGAACCAGAACAGAGCGACGCGCTCCGCCGTGAGCACAGCAAACTGATGCCAATGCGATCGGACCCAGGTCGCCGCCTCGCGTTTGCGGACGGCCGCATAGCCGACCTCACCAAGTTCTTTGACCTTCGCCGCCTCGACCGCGCTCTCGTACGGGTGCCGGCGGTGAAAATCGTTATTTGGGTAACCTACGATCTCATTGCGCCTCGAGTCCGGATAAGCGCCATCTCGGTTAGAGAGGCTGAACTCCAGCCAGAAATTGCTCCGCACGGGGACGAACCCGCCCAGCGCACAATAGTTCCGAACCGTCCACGGCAGCAGCCCTGCCACCAGCCCGGCGATAACAACTGCTGTGTAACGCAGCCGGACCACGCCCCGAAAGGCTAGCACCGCAATGACCACTAGCAGCGTAGTGAGCAGCGCCGCACTCGACAGCACCGCGGCAGCGCATAGCAACCCCGTCCCAAACGATCGCGCAAGCGATCCGTGTTTCCACCACTCCAGGAGCGCCAGAATTGCCAGCACACAGAGCAGCCCGGCCAAACTCGCCTCCCACTGTCCTTCCCTCAACGCCCGGATCGGCAGTGCCGCACCCGCCACGCCCGCCAGAATGCCGGGCCTCCGCCCATATCCCGCCGCAGCCGACACGGCCGGCAGCAGCGCATACTGAACCGAAGCGAGGCTGACGTTTACCAGCGTCTGCGCCCACGCTGCCACGCTTCCATACCCAAACAGCGTGAAGATGCCAGCCAACAGTAGCGGATATAGAGGTGCGGTGTGCGCGGTGGGTCCCGTCGGCACCTTGTACGGGTCGGCAAACCTCCCGGTCTCTGCGAGAGTCCGCGCGATGTTCTCCGTCTCCGCGAAGTCGAACCGCGGTGGCGAATGAAGGTAAATCAGAAGCCTGGTTGAGAGCGCCAATGCAAAGATCAGGAGGGGCCACGGCAGCCGCCCCCGGCGTCGCGATTCATCGCTTTGACCCGCGCAACGGGCGACCATGCCGTGATTTTGGGGCAACGACGTAATAGGCAGAAGTATAACATGTGAATTACGGATAAGGGCTCCCGGCGGTTGCGGGAACCGAAACCAGCACGATATACAAGGTGGCGGGCGCGGTCGGCAATGCAGGTGGTCGCGGCGCATGAAATACGGATGGCCCTTCGACGCGCCGCTGCCGCGGCGTTACCATGAACCTTGTGCTGAAAGCGTTGCTCAAGACGATCGTGCGCGGCGTATGCCTGATGGCGGCCTTCCCGTGCGCGGCGGCGGCGGCGTTCGGCCGGTGGGAGCCGGTTTACACGCTGTTCGCCCAGGGCTACGCGATGGCGCCGGGCGTCTTGGGCGACTACCTTCGCATCGCCTTTTACAAACTGACGCTGGCGGAATGCTCGCTATCCAGCCGCGTATCGTTCGGGTCGTTCTTCGCGCATCGGGAGGCCAGGTTGGGCGCCAACGCCTATATCGGCAGCTATTGCATCATCGGCCGGGCGTCCATCGGAGAAAGGGCGCAGATCGCGTCGGGCGTGCAGATTCTGAGCGGCAGCCGGCAACATGTCCGTGATGAAGAGGGCGAGATCTCGGGCGCGGAGCAGGGTATCTTTACCACGGTTGGAATCGGGGCGCACTGCTGGATCGGAGCCGCGGCGGTGGTGATGGCGGATGTGGGGGAAGGCGCGACGGTTGGAGCCGGGTCGGTGGTCACACGTCCGATTCCGGCGCACTCCGTAGCGGCCGGCAACCCGGCCCGGGTGTTTCGGAGCTTCACCGCCGATTCGTAAGCGGCGAGCCTGTGCGAATGGCGTCACGGAGCGGCTTGCAGGCGGGCTGGGTATGCTAGAATTCGATTCTCTTCCATGTTGTCTTACGCCAAGAGACTGGTGTTGCGAAGCGCGAGCCGACTCGGGGCGAATGCGATTCTGCTGAAAAGCAACTGGCGGGCCCGCAGGCTGCTGATCCTCGCCTATCACGGCGTGTCGTTGGACGATGAACACCTATGCTCGGGCTTGTATATGCCGCCGGAGCAGTTTCGGGGCAGACTGGAACTCATCCGCAGCGCCGGCTGTAACGTGCTTCCGCTTAAGGATGCCCTGGCAATGCTCTATGCAGGGTCGCTGCCGGCTCGCTCGGTGGTCCTCACCTTCGACGACGGCTTCTACGATTTCTATGCAAAAGCATGGCCTATTCTGCGAGACTTCGGGTGGCCGGTGACGGTATACCTTACGACGTATTACTCGATCAAGAATGTCCCGGTATTCGATCCGATGGTGACGTATATCCTTTGGAAGGGAAGAGGCCAGGAGTTATGTTTGCCGGAGATCGGCATCGACCGGATGCTCATAGAAGACTCCCCATCCCGCCAGGCGGTGCGGATACTTGACGCCGGGCGGGACAGAGGTCTGAGCGGGGAGGAAAAACATCAACTCTTGCGGGTTATGGCCGGTCGCCTTGGGGTGGATTTCGAAGGCTTACTTTCCCGGCGGATACTGCACCTCATGAAGCCGGAGGAAGTGGCGGAATTGGCTTCGGAGGGCGTGGATTTCGAGTTGCACTGCCATAATCACCGCGTGTACCGTTCGCGGGAATTATTCCGGGACGAGGTCCTGAAGAACCAACTCGCCATCGAACGGTTTGGCGCGCGCAAGCCGGAGCACTTTTGCTACCCCGGGGGCTTCTGGTTGCCGGAATTCATGCCGTGGCTTATGGAATTGGGGATACTTTCCGCTACTACCTGCGAGGCGGGCATGTCGACCTCGATGTCCGACCGGTATAAACTGCCGCGCTTGCTCGATGGACCCGGCATGGAAACCAGCGAGTTTTCCGCATGGTTGAGCGGCCTGGCGAGTCTACTTCCCACGCGCAAGCATTCCCCTTCCACGAGCCAGCTTGGCGACGCTGAGTACAGCATCGCCGCTGCGCGCAGCTAGCCGGCCTGTATTCCGAGCCGAACAAGCGCTCGAAGCCATGGGCCGTGTCGGGTTCCGGGTTGTGTCGCTCGCGTTTTCCGCGGCTCCCCATCCGGCGCCCGGAAGCTGGCACACGCCGCCGGTTCTTTCAGTGCTGTGAGTGGCCGCTTCAGCTAGCCGGATACGACATCGGCAGCTTGCAAGAGGTCCGCCAGGCGCTTCAAAACGCTCCACCGCGGGCCGGCCAGCGTGAGCACATCGCGGAACACCGCCGACCGCCGATTGTACATGAACAGAAAATAGAAGGCCGCGCCCATGACCACGCAAACTCCGAGAGTCGCGACCGCCGGCGCCTCGAGCCGGTAGACCAGAACCCACCGCAGTGCGGCGACCACCGCAGCCATAGCCGCCGTGCCCACCACGATGAGCCGGACGGATTTCCACAGCGCGGTCAGCGGCAGACCGATCAACCGGAACGGTATGGCGAGGGTGGGAGACACCAACAGGAAGCTCAGCACGGCATAAATGGCCGCCACCCCCACGATGCCCCAGGGCAGACCCGCGACGAAGCCCGCGATGAGTACCGCGGAAAACAACGTATTCCATCGAAACATCGCACGCGTCGAGCCCGTAGCCAGATAGATCTGCGCGGTCATTGTTGTCAGCGACTGCAACATACCAATAGGCGCCAGAATGCGAAGCACCGGCGCCACAGGCCCCCAGCGCGGGCCCAGGAAGAGCGCGATCAGTTCCGGCGCCAGGACAGCGGCTCCGGCCATCAGGGGGAATGTGAAGAACGCGATCGCGGTAGAGGCGCGGAGGTAGGCTTGGCGGAAACGCGCGTGGTCGCTTTGCATGGCTGCAAAAGCGGGGAACAGAACACGCCGCAGGGTCTGGCCAACGGCCTGCACTGGGAACAGCATGATGTTGTCTGCCAGAGCGTAATAGCCGAGAGGCGCGGCGCCCAGATACTTGCCAATCAGCAAATTGTCCGCGTTCCGGGCGAAGTAGGTCACGATATTGAAGGCCGGCAGGTTCAGGCCAAACCCGGAGATGGAACGAATCTCAGCCCAGGAGAAATGGAGCTTGGGCCATCATGGCTTTGCCCACAGCGCGACCGCCGTAGAGACAGCGGTGATCACAAGCACGTTCATCACCAGGCTCCGCACGCCGGTGCCAAGCATGGCGCACGTAACCGCCGCCGCCAGGCCGGCGGTCCCGGCGATCAGTTCCATCGCGGCGAGTCGCCCAAACCGCAGGTCGCGAACGAGCAAAGTGAGGTTGACGGCGGAGAGCGACGAGATCGGGAAGAGCAAACTGAGAACCCGCAAAATCCCCAATAGCGCGGGTTCCCGGTAAAATAGCGCCACCCAAGGGGCCGTCAGCCAACAGGCGCCGGCCACAGCCAGCCCCATTGACATATTCAGCCAAAAGACGCTCGTGAGCAGGCCGTCGTCGATATCCCGGCGTTGGATAATCGCGCTGGAAGTACCGATGTCGCGGAACAGTGCCACGAACCCGATCATCACCGCGGCCACACCCATGAGGCCGTAGGCGCGCGGCGGAACCAGCTTGGCGCCCACGCTGGTGCAAGCAATCGAGAGGATCTGCGTCCCGAACCGGGCCGCCGCGTTCAAGCCTGCTCCCTGGACGACTTCCGTCGTCATGCTTGCGCCCGGCGGATTCAATTGTTTGCCTGGCGAGCGCGGCTCGCAGTTAGCCCGCGTTTCTCCCACACCGCCAGCCCATGTGGCGCAGGCATCAGTGCCCAATGCCACATACTTTTCCCGGAACCTGGAATCCGGCAAGAACTGTGGGGCAGGTTGGCAGGGGTACCCTCTGGGTCCGGCGGGTTGGTAACCCGCCCGAATCGCTTGTAAACGGGCCGGCCAGCGCCGGTTCTAAACCGGCGCGCAGGATACAATCCTGCCCCACAATCCATGGATGGTGTCTGGCAAGCCAAAAAGTATGTGGCATTGGGCACGAGCGCCTGCGCTACGCCATCGCGCGCAAACACCTGTGAGAAATGCGGGTTAGGCCCAATACTGTTCACTTTGTGGGGCGGACCATCGCATTCTGTGGTCTGCCGACTTTGTACAGGTTGGCAGGTCGAAAAACCACCCCACCCACGCCACTGAAAACCGCTCTCAGCCGCTCAGTTTTTCATGAAGTTTCGCGGGCCGGCGGCCCATCCCAACAGACGACACAAACCGATCGTCTGCCCCACCGAGGTGCATCGTAAGTGAACAGTATTGGGGTTAGGCCCGTATGGGAGCACGATTTTATGTTACGACGGTACCACAGCTTAGCTGGAGATGTAAGCGCCGGGGCGGGGCCGAAGGCGGACGGCATCCCGGTAGAGATCCAACACGGATTTCACGTATGCTTGCCGAGAATGGTGGAGAGCCACCCAATCGCGCCCGGAGCGCCCTATACGTCGCCGCAGTTCCTGGTTGCTCAACAGTTCCGCGATCCCGCCGGCCAGCGCATTCACGTCATTAGCCGGAACCAGCAGACCATTGTCGCCGGAGCCCACGACTTCCGGCACGCCGCCAACCGCAGTAGCGACCACGGCCGTGCCGCTCGCCATCGCTTCGAGGAGGGCGTTCGGGGACCCCTCGGACCGGGAGGGAAGGACAAAGACGTCGCCCAGGGAGTAATAAACCGGGACATCGGTGGTGGTTCCGGCGAAAACCACCAGGTCTGTCAGTTCGAGTTCCCGGCATAAGGCCTTGAGGCGTTCGCGCTCGGGACCATCCCCGACCATCACCAGGCGGAAGGCCGGGACGCCGGCGCGCCGCCTGAGCGCCGCCACGGCGCGGAGCAGGTTGGCGTGGGCCTTCTCGGGCGAAAAGCGGCCGACAGACAGCAAAACCAGGGCCTCCGCGGGTATGCCCAATGTCTCGCGCAGCCTGTCGACGGACTCGGGCGTTGCCGCGCGGAACGGCTCGACGGCGTTGTGCAGTACCGCGATCCGGCGTTCGCTCACCCCCCACCGCCGCAACCTGTCCGCGAACGCGCCGCAGACAGTGACCACCCGATCGGCGCCCCGCAGCGACCAACGATCGACCCGATTGTAGAGCTTGACCTTGAGATCCTCCGCCGTATGTCCATGATTGAAAGCAATCCAGGGGAGATCCCGGTTGAGCCCTAAGAGCCGGATCAGGAAGTGCGACTTGGCGACGTGCGACTGGAGGATGTCCGGTGCACTGCGGCGCACGATATTACGCAACTGGGTGATGACGCCGAGGTCGAAGCGGTAGCGCTCGCTGATGACATCCAGCGCGACACCGGCCCGCTCGCAAGCCTCGATAAACGCGTTGGACACCTCATGACGCGTGAAAGTGACGATGCGGATGGAGACGGCGGGCTGCGCATGAGCCAGCTCGCGGGCGACCGCCAACAGGTTCTTCGCCGGGCCGGTGACGGAGCGCGCTTCCATGAGCGCGAGAACCCGGATGGCCGGTGTATGACGGCCGGCTTCGAATTGCCCTTCCGCGCCCAAGCTATCTCATCCAGTCCTGATGCGGGATCGCCGCCGCATCGCCCACCCGCTCCGCACATCCGAAGATAATCTCATTTGACGCCCCAGAACGGGTTCCCCCTCTGCATGGAAGCGACGCGGGACCGGAGAATGACCCGTCCGAGCAGATCGGCTACCGGCGTGCAGGCGAATAGGGCCATAAGGAGAAACGCCGGGTGGGTGTTGTTCACCCGGACATATTGCCGCACCAGCGACCGCGCCGCTGCAGTGTCCCCCCATAGTCCGAGCACGGTCGCGGTTTTGCAGGCGCATCGGGCGTAGTACCGTCGCAGCAGCGGCACCAATTCCGGCGGGCACGCCTTTTCCACGTCCTCGGGGTCGAGCAGAAAGGGCTCCACCGGCCGCGGGCCGGCGAAGTTCCTGCTAAGCTGAGAAGCGGAAAAGTCTCGATTGACCAGTGGCTCGAGGCGCAAAAGGACAGCGTCATTCAGAAGAACCTTCAGACAAAGCTGCTGGTCCTCCGCATACCGGCAGGAGTTCTTGGCATAGAAGCCTCCCCACCGCTCGATCATGGCCCGTCTGAATATGGTTGTGCTCGGCGCCATGAAGGCAGCCAGATGCGCCAATTTGTGGCAGGATATGTCCGGTGTTACCCTGAGTGCTCCCGTGCTCAGGCCACGTTTGCGCCAGAGGGGCTCCGAGGATATGTTGTCGGGCTGAATGAGATACCCCGAAGTGACCGCCGCGACTTCCGGTCCAAACTCGGCCAGCATCTTCAGGCCGCTTTCCAGGTATTCGGGCATCCATTCGTCATCGGCATCGAGAAAGGCGATCACTTCGCCGCGGGCTTCTTTTATCCCGCGGTTGCGCGCCGCTCCTGGACCGGCGTTGGCCTGGCGCAACACCCGGAACCGGCGATCCGGGAATTCGGACGCAAGTTCGCCACTGCCATCGGAGGAGCCGTCATCGACGATGATTGTCTCGAAATCCTCAAAAGTCTGGCCGGCGACGGATCGCAGGGTGCGTGTGATGTACTTGGCCTTGTTGTATAGCGGGATTATGACCGAGACGCGCACTTTTGTCTAAGTGTATCATCCTTCATATATATACGTGCCGACCTTCACGGAGGTGCGCGATATGCACGGAAGGACTGGGAGGTTTTCGTATTTGGAAATTCGGGGTTTGTGGCGGGCGGAGCCAGCCTCCGAGGGCGGCATACGACAATTTCGAGGATGCAAGGCCATGAACTTTATCGACGCATTCTCGGAATCGAGGCGCCCTGGAACTGAAGCCGGAGGTGGGAGAGATCCACATTTGCTGGGCACATCACGACACGATCGATCGGCCGTGTTCAGAGTGCGGGACGGCGCGCAGACTGTACGACCATCAACCGGAGCGGCAGTGGCGGCACCTGGACAGATGCCAATATCAGACCATCCTGCACGCCGAGCCGCCGCGAAGCGAATGCCGGGAACACAGAGTGTGGGTAGTGACGTTGAGCCGTCGAGCCGATTCACGGCGCTGTTTGAAGCGCTGGCGATTGAATCGCGGAAGGCTGCCACGGGTTGGGGCGGCGACCGATCCGAAAAATCGTACCCTGCGATTCAATCCTGAGTGGAATGGGCTATCCTCCGGCCACGAATGCGCGGACAGCGCCCAGAATCTCAGGGCCCACAATTTCGAGATCGCCCTCCCGTAACAGGCGGATCGGAACGCGATCGTTCAACTCGGGGTTGAGTCCCGTAAGCCAGGACTGGACTACTGATCCGTCCTCGTGATTCAAAAGGGTCTTCACCACTCGGAAGGCAAATCGCAACCGTTCTTCTGCGCTCTTGTATGGCGCACCTTCATCCATCCAGCGATCGATTGCCCGAACGTCTTTGACTCCCGCGATATAAGCAGTCAGCTTTTTGCCGATTACGGCGACCAATTCTCGTACGAGTTTGGGAAAAGGCGCGATGGTGGCTTCGCGGTGAGCCGCCAAGTCCGGCCGGGCTGGCGAAATGACGCTCATCCTGATCCTCCCGCTTCCAGGGTACCACATTCACGGTCTAAAAGCATCACAATCCCGATCAAATGACAGCATGATCGCACGGCCAGACAGCGCCATCGCAAGCCGAAGCCGGAGTGGACGGACGGCATGCGGCTCGGGCGGATTGGGTATCGGCGTGTCACAGGAGCAACGCCGTTCGAAAGTTGATGCAAGACTTGCACTTTGCGTGCGGAAGGTGCAGACGCGTCGCCGGGCAAGTGAGTGAAAGGTCTCGCTCCGTGCGCGGTATGCAACTTGCTCAGAGAAGATAGTTTGAGGTCCTAATCGGAAATTCCGGCTAGAAACCCAAAATGGAAATGCCGGTGGAAATCTCCGTCAAAATGCGACAGTCCAACAAGGAGAAACGTCACATCTCCAAACAGGCAGCAGAGTGAGCCGTTCCTGC
>Ga0182027_10001144_pt1 | contig 44503 bp, 32 predicted proteins | sample 712E1DmetaG_FD_121300 | JGI IMG/M metagenome (GOLD analysis project Ga0182027, IMG submission 121300) | Permafrost microbial communities from Stordalen Mire, Sweden - 712E1D metaG (Illumina Assembly) | ecosystem: Environmental > Terrestrial > Soil > Wetlands > Permafrost | place: Sweden...
AAAACCTTGATTTCTTTGGCTTCAACAAATTCTCCCTGTATATCCATAGATGGAAAGTGGAGGATCAGGAAATGATAATCGTGGTATATGTCGATCTTGGGTCTCAGGTTCACAGGGCTTTTGCAGTCTTCAATATCAAGGGGATGAAAATGATAGTAATCCTGTAATCCCTGTAATTCCTCTTCTGTGGGCCGGAAAAGATGCGACCAGCGAAGCGTCCCGAGTTTGATCGTTTCAATCATAGGATGTGGATTTTAGTGAATGCTGATGCCTTCTTCCACCGGAAGGTAGTGATCATGTGTTCGACATCTTTCTTCAGGAAACCGATGACCGGCGCTAAGGAATCATTGTTTGGAACAAGATCGAAGTAAAGTGCACCCCTGACAAAATTTTTGGTACTGTCGGTGAGGTAGAATTGATAGGTGGATGCTGCATCAGAACCCGTGATTTCATAGACCAGTCCAAAGACATTTTCAACCGTGTCAACATATTCCCGCTGGCTGATGGCATTGGCTTTCGGAATGTGCTTATTCACCAGTGTGTGTGAATCGTTGAGATAGGTAGCCAGGTTATTGTTGATGGTTTTATAACTGATATGAAGCTGGGCATTATAGGGATAGTAAACAATGTTGATCCAGTAAGGTTCTGCCATGCGGGAACTGTCGCGAACGATCTTTGCATATACCGGGTACTCGAAGGTATATGGGAAAGTGGTATCAAACAGCCGGTATTCTTTTACGGGAAAATCGATCCGGTAATAACCACGGGGCTTTGGAACATAACTATTCTGGCAGGAAGCGAACACCACCGGAATTAACGCCACTAAAATGAATCGGGTTATTGTCATTTATTCTGCTACTCAATGAGCTGATGAGCTGATGAACTCACAAGCTGACGAACTGGTAATACTGCGAGTTATGAATCTTTTAACTCATCAGCTCACCAGTTCATCAGTTCATCAACTGCTAAAAGGGAAGATCATCCTCAGGTGTGGTTGTTTCCCCGTTGCCATTTTCCTTTTCAATGACGATGGGGGCATTTCCTTCAGGTGTGCTTTCCCGTTTCGGGCCGCCCAGCATGGTCATCGTATCGCCGAGAATTTCGGTGATAGAGCGTTTCTGGCCTTCCTTATCCTCATACTCACGTCTGCGGATCCGTCCCTCAATGTAAACCGTGTTCCCTTTTTTCAGGTAATTTTCGGCCACTTCTGCAAGTCCTCTCCACAGCACGATGTTATGCCATTCGGTATGCTCCGTTTTTGCGCCTTCTTTGTTCTTGTAAACTTCTGTCGTTGCAAGTGAAAATGATGCCTTTTTAACGCCGCTTTCCAACCGCATGATATCCGGATCTTTTCCGAGGTTTCCGATCAAGATCACTTTGTTGATTCCTGTTGCCATGATTTTTCGTTTTTTTTGTAAATACTCCGTGAACAAAAGTACAAATAATGTCCGGCCGGTTTCATTATTTTTACATTAATCGGTCAAAAATGAAAAGGTAATATGGTTTTGGGATTTTTTTTTGCCTGGGCATTATTTAAAGAGCGGCATCAGGATCAGGGTGATGGATAATCCTACCAGGATTACAATCGAGCCCCATCCGATGATATTCTGAAATGGCTTGTTTACATGCGTTCCCATAATCTTTTTATTATTTACCAGCAGGATCATGCAAACCAGTACGACGGGCAGCAGCAGTCCATTGATGATCTGCGACCACAGCGTGATTGCGATCAGCGGGGCATTGGGGATGAGGATGATGATGACACCGAGCACGATGATGGCAGTATAAAGCCAGTAAAACTGGGGGGCTTCTTTCCATCTCTTGTCGATCCCGGCTTCGAAGCCAAAAGCCTCGCAAACATAAAAAGCTGTTGCCAGCGGCAGGATGGTAGCGGAAAAGATCGAAGCGATGAACAATCCAAAGGCAAACACCTGCGAGGAAATCGCACCGGCTAATGGTTTTAATGCCATGGCCGCATCTTTCGCTTCATTGATCACAATATTATTGATGTGCAAGGTGGACGCACAGGCCACCATGATAAAGAAAGCAACGACCACAGTTGCCAGGCAGCCGACAATAATATCAATGAGTACGAATTTGTATTGCCGCATTTTCAATCCCTTCTCAATTACGCTCGACTGCATATAAAACTGCATCCAGGGGGCAATCGTGGTACCGATGATTCCGATGATCACTTCGATGCTTTGGGTATTCATTTTCATCTCCGGATGGATGATCGAGTGCCCGATCTCCTGCCAGTGCGGCTTTCCCATCAAAGCAGAGATCACATACATCAGCAAAGCCACGCTGAATACCAGAAATATCCTTTCCGCGATCTTGTAATTTCCTTTCACTACCATGACCCAGACTATAACCGCTACGATGGGAACAGATATATACTTACTCACGCTGAAGATCTCGAGACTTCCGGCTACTCCTGCAAATTCAGTCGTTGTATTACCGATATCGGCTACCAGCAATCCGATGAAAATAAAAAAGGTGATTTTCACGCCGGCATTTTCCCGGATCAGGTCTGCCAGTCCTTTCCCCGTGACGATCCCCATCCGGGCATTCATTTCCTGAATGATGATAAGCACAATGAACGAAGGGATGAGTGTCCAGATCAGGTTATAGCCATATAAGGCGCCGGCCACGGAATAGGTAGTGATACCGCCGGCATCATTATCTACGCTTCCGGTAATGATACCCGGTCCGAGAATTGCCAGAAACAAAGCCACATTCCGCCAGATCGATTTTCTTCTCATCGTAAAGGCCATTTCAACTCCTTCCTGAAATTAACGGGTTTTTCTCCGGTTTAATAAATCTTCTACGATGTCTTCCACCACCACAACTCCCTCCAGTTCCATATCGCGATTGATAACAGGAATGGCAAGCAGGTTGTACATTGAAAATAGCTCGGCAAGCGAATCCACTTTGTCCTGGTCGAAAACCGTAAGGGGTTTCTGCTTTGTGATCTCTTTAAGTTTTAAGGATGGGTTTGCAATGATCAGTTCCATAAGGGATATGGCAAAAACCAGCTTATTATTCTTATCCGTCACAAAGATTGAATAGATGTTTGAAGGCTCAGGATGTTCTTTCCGGATTTCGTTGATGGTTTCTTCAACGGTCATATCTTCCCTGAAAGTGAGAAAGTCTGTGGTCATGATCGAACCCACCACTTTATCCGTGTATCCGAGCAATTCCCTGACTTCTTCGGAAGATTCTTTTTCCATCTCATCCAGGATCTTGATAGCTTTTTCTTCTTCAAGAACATCCAGCAGGTCGGCGGCTTCATCGGCAGGCATCTTTTCGAGAAGGTCGGCCATTTTTTCTACCGGGAGACTCTCAGCAATTTCGATCTGGGCTTTGGGTTCGAGTTCTTCAAGTACGTCGGCAGCCTGTTCTTCATCCAGTGAGGCAAAGATGGAAGTGCGGGTAGCCCGGTCGAGATCTTCAATGATATCGGCCAGGTCGGAAGGATGAAGCATATGCAATTTGGAGGATGATTTGGAAAGTTTGATGTTTGAATTGGAAAAATCAACGGTTTCAATATCATCCCAAAGGATCATTTTTCCCGGGATGCTGACATTCACGGGATCCAGGGCAGTTTGAAGTACCCAACCAATACCGATACGCCGGAGAAGTCCTGCGACGCCTACATCAACGGCTATCGCATAGGTTCCGGAAGGAATCATTACCATCCTGACATCGTTCACGCGTACCAGTTTTCGCCCGTTGATATCCACGATCTGCTTATCCAGGATATTTTCAGCCAGCCAGAGACAGTTTGGACAGATCTTTTCTGCAGTTTCGTGCACTTCATAACAGGTCACCTGCAATTTTTGCTTGAATCTCTTAACTTCGAAAGTAGCAAAATCATAGATCTTTGCTTCCTTCCCGGCCTTTACTTTAACGGCGATAACACGGGGTCGTAAAGGTTCAGGGTCAGGCCCTGCCTGGATTGTGGTGTCAATCAGGAAATCCCGGATCATGCCAAGGATCTTCCCTTCAGGAGAAATAAATTTTTTTCCAAGAATTTGGCTAAAGTAGAAAGTGGTCTGTAGTGTCATCGATGCTTCCTTCCTTCTTTATGCTGACCGGAAGGCGACAACTTGCGGTTATGGCAGGCTGGACACCCCTACGGAGAGCAGGTTATTGTTTGCGTTTCGTTTCGCCGGTCCGTCGTCCATTTTGGAATTAAACTTTGTTGTGCGGCAAAAGTAAAATTTTTAATTGATAAATGAAAATTTCGTGACGCGTAAACCATGACGAAATTTTCGCTGTTTCCCTAGAATAATGTAACCCCTCTGGGGTTCAAAGGAATTTTTTATTCTTTTATTTCGATATTTCTGATTCCAGATACTTCTCTACCAACCTTGAAACCGGATATTTTCCGACTTTCGTAATCTGCACTTTCAGAAATGGTAACATTTCGGTTTCCGGTATTTTCAATTGATAAAATTTTGCCACGATGACCTGGTGGGTAAGGATATGCTTGTATGTTTTCGATTCTTTCAACAATGTCACCTTCATTCCTGAAAAAAGATTGTTCCATTCTTTTGATAATACCAGTTTTTTATAACTTTCCGTTTTCCCGGTTTCAATCAGTGGAAAATCAAAAAGGTTTTTCCAGATATCGTTGCCGGTTCTTTTCTTAAGAAAGACCGAGTGTTTTTGTCCTTTTCCGGTTGGAATGAAGAGATAATGAAAATAACGGGTGCGCTGTTCCTGTTTTTTTGATTTGACCGGGTATTCAGCAACGCGGTTCTCCCTGAAAGCCACACAACCTGATTCTAGCGGGCATTTTTTACAATCCGGGACCGGTTTGCATTGCAATGCACCGAACTCCATGATAGCCTGGTTGAAGTCGCCTGGATGCTCGTGACTGATCAGCTTTTTTGCTTTTTCCAGGACTGCAGTCTTTCCTTCTTGGGTGTCGACGGGTTCCCGGATTCCGAAGAAGCGGGAAAAAAGGCGAAGGACATTCCCATCCACCACCGGAGAAGGAATTCCAAAAGCGATGGAGGAGATCGCAGCTGCAGTGTAATCACCAATCCCTTTCAGCTTCCGGATCTCATTGTAGGTTTTGGGAAATATGCCCCGATGCAGGGTCATTATCTCCCGTGCAGCAGCATGTATGTTGCGGGCACGCGAATAATAGCCCAGTCCCTGCCAGAGTTTCAGCACCTCTTCTTCTTCTGCTTCGGCCAATGCATGGAGATATGGAAACTTCTCAAGAAAGCGCAGGTAATACTCCAAACCCTGTTCGATCCGGGTTTGCTGAAGGATAATTTCAGATACCCAGATCCGGTATGGTTCGATGGTTCTCCTCCAGGGAAGATCTCTTTTATTCTTTTCGTACCACTTAGTAAGGATCTTTGTGAAATTCATATTGTCAGCAATTACAAAACTTATTCCCTTTGTGATACTTCGTGTGTCCTTTGTGCGCCTTAGTGGTTAAACCTTTTTTACCACGAAGGCGCCTGAAGTGTATCACAAAGGCGCACAAATTAAAAAATAATTATTATTGATTTAAATCCCGAAAGTACATATAAAATAATTTCGGTTGCCGGGATGCATAGATTCATTCACTAAAATCCTACCAGAAAAATTTTATACTTTGATGAAAATGTGAATTTATTTCCTTGTCAATCAAAAATATTCTATATTTGCACCCCCGTTTTGACCAATAAAAACATCATAATTAATATTATAACTAATTTATATCAACATGACAAAAGCAGAAATTGTAGCAGACATCGCTAATAAAACAGGAATCGAAAAAGTAGCCGTTCAGGCAACTGTTGAAGCTTTTATGGAGACTTTGAAGAACTCTATGATTCACGGACAAAACGTTTATTTAAGAGGATTCGGGAGTTTTATCATTAAAAAAAGGGCAGAGAAAACAGGAAGGAACATTTCCAAGAACACCACCATCATCATCCCCGCTCACAACATTCCGGCATTCAAGCCTGCAAAGACCTTCGTTAACAAGGTGAAATCAACTGTTAAAGCGAAGTAATTTTTATTAAACATTACGATCATGCCAAGCGGTAAAAAAAGAAAGAGACACAAGATGTCTACCCACAAGCGGAAAAAACGCTTGCGCAAGAACAGACATAAGAAAAAGTAAACTGCTGACCTCTGCGTCCTGTTGATTTATGCAGCATGATGCAGGGGTTATATGTTCTTCCCTCACCCACTGCCTGCTACAATTCCTTAGATCATTGACATCACCGGCAACCCGCCCGTGAACAGGAATTAAAAAAATATGAAGAGTGAATAAGGAATTAATCATCAATTCGACTTCCAATGAGGTTGAAATCGCGCTTCTTGAGGAAAAGTCACTCGTTGAATTAAATAAGGAGAGATCGAATAGCGAATTTGCCGTCGGCGACATTTACCTTGGAAGGGTCAAGAAGATCATGCCCGGGCTGAATGCTGCATTTGTGGATGTAGGATATGGCAAAGATGCATTTCTTCATTATCTTGACCTGGGGCCCCAGATCAATTCCCTGTTAAAATACATCAAAGCGGGCTTTTCCAATAGCCCGGGACTTTCCATCGGAGAACACAAGATGGAAGAAGACATCCAGAAATCGGGACGTATCAATAATGTGCTGAAACCTAACCAGCAGATCCTTGTTCAGGTTGCAAAAGAGCCCATTTCCACAAAAGGGCCGCGGGTGACCTCTGAACTTTCATTTGCAGGGAGATACATCGTACTGATCCCCTTCTCCGATAAGATCTCGGTTTCACAGAAAATCAAAAGTGCAGAAGAGCGGAACCGGCTCAAACGTCTCATCGCGAGCATCAAACCCAGAAACTGTGGTGTGATCATTCGTACGGTTGCCGAAGGGAAACTGGTTGCCGACCTCGACAGCGACCTCCGGAACCTATATAAAAAATGGGAACTCACTTCACAAAAGTTACCTACGGCCAAGGCACCCCAGAAAATCATCGGTGAAATTGACCGTACTTCCGCTATCTTGCGGGATGTCCTGAACGAAGATTTTAACAACATCATTGTCAATGACCCCATTCTGCATGAGGAGATCCGGAATTATATCCAAAAGATAGCCCCGGACAAAGTCAACATCGTAAAACTTCATTCGGGGAAAACGCCCATTTTTGAACATTATGGCATCGATAAGCAGATCAAGGCTTCTTTCGGGAAAACGATAACCATAAAAAGCGGCACCTACCTGATCATTGAGCATACGGAAGCCCTGCATGTGATTGACATCAACAGCGGCCACCGGGTCAACTCGGAACAAAACCAGGAAGCCAATGCACTGGAAGTGAACCTGGAAGCAGCTACCGAGGTAGCACGCCAGCTAAGGCTCCGTGACATGGGAGGTATCATCGTGATCGATTTCATCGACATGAACCAGGGGAACAACCGACGAAAACTTTATGACCGGCTCAAAGATGAGATGAAGAAAGACCGTGCAAAACACTCCATTCTTCCTCCAAGTAAGTTCGGCCTGGTACAGATCACACGCCAGCGGGTTCGTCCGGAAATGAATGTCCAGATCCTGGAAAAGTGTCCTACCTGTGACGGCACAGGCGAGATACGACCCAGCATCCTGATAACCGACGATATTGAGAACAACCTCAGCTACCTCATCCGCGAACAGAATGAGAGACACCTGTTGCTATGCGTACATCCATATATCTATGCCTACTTTACAAAAGGACTTTTCAACAGGAAATGGAAATGGTTTTTCAGGTTCAAGCGAAGGATCAGACTCCACCCGATGCCATCTTATCACTTTCTTGAATATCACTTTTTTAATATGGCAGGAGACGAGATTAAAATGTAGAAATGCAGGAATTCAGAATGCAGGGATGCTGAATGCAGGAATAAAAAAGAATATTGATTGTACAACTTTACAAACTTTACAAACTTTACAAACTTGGTAGTTGTAAGCGGAATTCGGCCAACGGGCAACCTTCACCTGGGAAATTATTTCGGGGCGCTGAAAAGTTTTATCAGGATGCAGGAAGAAAACCAGTGTTTTTTCTTCATTGCCGATTACCATTCCCTTACCACACATCCTGCACCCGCGGACCTTCATGGCAATGTCAAGAATGTTCTCGTGGAATTTCTCGCCTGCGGCCTCGATCCCGAAAAGGCGACCCTTTATATCCAGAGCGATATCCCGGAAACAGCAGAGCTTTACTTGCTGCTTAACATGAATGCCTATGTAGGTGAACTGGAACGATGCACTTCCTTTAAGGAAAAAATCCGTCAGCAACCACAGAATATCAATGCCGGACTGCTCACCTACCCTACTCTGATGGCAGCCGACATCATCATCCACAGGGCGCACAAAGTGCCTGTGGGCAAAGACCAGGAACAACATCTGGAGATGACCCGCACTTTCGCCAACCGGTTTAACCGTTTGTATAACGTCGACTATTTCCCGGAACCAGTTGCCTATACGTTTGAAGAAAACCTGGTCAAGATACCTGGGCTTGATGGCAGCCTCAAGATGTCTAAATCGGAAAATGAGAACAGCGCGATTTTCCTGGCCGATCCTCCCCAGGCGATCCGGAAAAAAGTAATGCGTGCCGTTACCGATGCAGGTCCCGTGGATATGAACCAGCCCAAATCCCAGGCCATAGAGAATTTATTCAGTCTGATGAAGACGCTTTCCGCGCCTGAAACTTATGCCCATTTCAGCAATCTTTACGATACCTGCCAGATCCGTTATGGTGATATGAAAAAACAACTGGCCGAAGATGTGATCCTGTTCACCGAACCCTTCCGGGAGAAGATCAGGGAACTGCATGCAAACGAAGCCTACCTGAAAAAAGTGGTCGGACTGGGAGCTGAAAAAGCCCATGCCAGTGCCCAGAAGACCATCCACGAAGTCAGGGATATCATCGGGTTTAAGAGCTTCTGATTCAAATTACAATAAGCCATACCCCCAACCCCTCCCCAATTGGGGAGGGGAGTAAGGGGAGGGACCGAACAGCGAGGATGAACGAAACACAATCCATCAGTGAAACAGCTATTCTTATTGGTGTTGCTCATCATCAGTTGGACCTTTTTACCGTGGAGGAATACCTGGAAGAGCTCGCATTCCTTGTGGAAACGGCTGGTGGCATACCTGTAAAAAAGTTCATCCAGAAACTGGAATTCCCTGATCCAAGGACTTATGTAGGAAAAGGAAAACTGGAAGAGATCCGTTCCTACATTTCCCTCCATAAAGTGGATATTGCCGTATTTGATGATGAACTTTCTCCCAGCCAGATCCGCAACATCGAACGGGAACTTAAGTGCAGGATCCTCGACCGCAACAACCTTATCCTCGATATCTTTGCAAAGCGCGCACGGACAGCCCATTCACGCACGCAAGTCGAACTGGCGCAATGCGAATACCTGCTTCCACGGCTTACGCGGATGTGGACACATCTCGAGAAACAGCGGGGAGGCATCGGGCTCAGGGGGCCGGGTGAACAGGAGATCGAGACCGACCGGCGGATCCTGCGTTTCCGGATATCGTTGCTGAAAAAAAAACTGGAAGAGATCGACAAACAGAAAGCAACCCAGCGTAAGAACCGCCGCGCGCTGGTAAGATTAGCACTCGTGGGGTATACCAATGTCGGGAAATCGACGGTGATGAACCTCCTCAGCAAATCGAATGTCTTTGCGGAGAATAAGTTGTTTGCGACCCTCGATACTACCGTCCGCAAAGTAGTGATCCATGAATTACCGTTTTTATTGTCGGATACCGTCGGCTTCATCAGGAAACTGCCGCATACCCTGGTTGAATCTTTTAAATCCACTCTGGATGAAGTTCGTGAAGCTGACCTGCTGATCCATATCGTAGATATTTCACATCCGGCCTTTGAAGAACAGATCGAGGTGGTGAATCAAACGCTGACGGATATCGGTGCCTCAGACAAACCCGTGATCATGCTGTTCAACAAAATCGATCTGTATTCCCATGTTAAAAAGGATGAAGACGATCTTACTCCTCTTCAGAAAGAAAACCTCACACTGAAAGACCTTGAAAATACCTGGATGGCGAAGAACCATCTGCCGTCGATTTTTATCTCTGCAACGGAAAAAACGAATCTTGACTTGTTGAAAGACATGATCTACGAGGAAGTTCTGAAGATCCGGAAGCTGCGGTATCCCTCTTTATCCTGATATATGGTCGGTTCGCCTGTGCCGAAAGCAAGTGCGGAATCAATAATGATTTATTTACTACCTTTGCTTCATCAGCATTGAAATCATTCTAATTTCCGGATGAAAAAATACCAACTGCTCCTGTTATCTGTCCTTTCAGGACTGCTCATGGCGGCAGCCTGGCCTTTGAGAGGGTTCCCCGGGTTGTTGTTTATCGGATTCGTGCCATTGCTCATTATAGAAGATTTCATTTTCCGGCATCCCGGAAAATTTATCAAATTCAGCCTGCTCTTTTACTCCTATCCTGCTTTCCTCATCTGGAACGGCTTAACAACCTGGTGGATCTACAACTCAACCGGTGCCGGAGCGCTCATCGCCATCGGGGTGAATGCCCTGTTCATGACGATCATCTTCCAGCTTTTTCATTTTTCCAGGAGAAAACTGAAGAACGACTTTTCAGCTTATGCAGCCCTGATCTTCTACTGGATGGCTTTCGAATACCTCCACCTCAACTGGGATCTTAACTGGCCCTGGCTGAACATCGGCAACGGGTTTTCAGCATATTACAGATGGGTGGAATGGTATGAGTTTACCGGCACTTTCGGGGGAACCTTATGGGTACTGGTAGCAAATATCCTGTTGTTCCTGCTCATTTATCAAGGCTCATTTACCCGATCCCGTTTCCCTCTTAAACTACAGGACTTCATCCTGATCCCTGCAATCCTCCTGTGGATCATCGTTCCACTGATCATCTCGGATTCAATCTATCATTCTTATAAAGAAAAATCCAATCCCGTTACGATCGTGATCGTCCAACCCAACCTGGATCCTTATAAGGAACAATATACTGTTCCCCCTGTTGAAGTAGTAGGACGGATCATGAACCTGGCTGAACCATTGCTCGACAGCAATACCAATTTCCTCGTCGCCCCCGAATCGGCCATACAGGAATACATGTGGGAGAATGATATTGGCACATTTAAGAGCATTATACTGCTGAAGGATATCGTAAAAAAGTACCCAAACCTGAACCTGCTCGTGGGAGGATCAACGCGTCATGAATTCGGGCCCGGGGAAGAGGTCAGCAATACAGCCCGGAAATATTCCGACGCAGATATTTATTATGATGAATACAATACTGCCATGCTCCTGAATTCCAGGGACAGCATCCAGTTGTATCATAAATCGAAACTCACGCCCGGCGTAGAAATTCTTCCCACTTACAAGCATTTTAAACTGTTAGAGAAACTGGCGATCAATATGGGGGGAACGATTGGCAGCTTAGGTATGGATAAAATCCGGAGGGTATTTACCACCGTGAAAACGGCCAGGGTATCGCCTGTAATATGTTATGAGTCGATCTTCGGGGAGTTTTTCTCGGAATTCGTCCGGAACGGCGCAGAGGTGATGATGATCATCACGAACGATGGCTGGTGGGGAAATACGGCCGGACACCGTCAGCATTATTCATTTGCATCCCTGAGAGCCATCGAAACACGACGCAGCATTGCACGTTCGGCCAATACCGGGATCTCCGCCTTCATCGACCAGCGTGGCGACCCACACCAGGTGACGAAATACTGGGAACCTGATGCAATCAGGGGAGTCATCAATGCCAACGACCGGCTTACCTTTTATGTCAGGCACGGCGATTACCTGGCAAGGATTGTAACAACCTGCGGGGGAATTCTATTCCTGCTTAGTCTGGTTATGCATTTTATTTCTAAAAAAAGAAAATTTTACCGATAATCCTTCAACAGGTTTTATAACTCTTATGTCTACATCCTATGAAGATTCTCAGATTACCCGTTATTCTTATCCTTGCCGTCCTGATATCTGTATCATGCAATAATGCCAACCATAAGCAGAATGCCGGGAATGAAGAAAAACAAAAGCAGGAAGAGCCATTGAAAATCCCGCCTTACAATTCAGATTCGGCTTACAGTTTTGTGAAGGCGCAGGTGGATTTTGGCCCACGGGTGAATAATACAGCCGCCCATGAAAAATGCGCGGTTTACCTTACAAAAAAACTGAAACAATACTGCCAGGATGTTACCATCCAGAAGGGACAGGTAAAAGCCTTTAACGGCACAATGCTGAATTTCAAAAACCTGATTGCCTCTTATAATCCTGGTACCAATAACAGGATTTTCCTTTGTTCCCACTGGGACTCCCGCCCCTTTGCCGATCATGATCCCGATGTAAAAAAACACAATACCCCGATCGATGGCGCGAATGACGGCGCCAGCGGTGTTGGCGTTCTTCTTGAAATTGCACGCCAGTTAAGTCTTTCAAAGCCCGCCATTGGCGTGGATATCATTTTTCTGGATGCAGAAGATTATGGTCCCCCGGAAGACCAGAAGCGGAATGAGGATACAACCGACTGGTGGGGACTTGGTTCCCAGTTCTGGGCAAAGACCCCGCATAAGACAAATTATTTTGCACGATACGGGATCTTACTCGATATGGTTGGAGCGCCACATGCCACCTTCCTGGAAGAGAAATTTTCCTTGCAATATGCCCCTGCCGTCGTCAGGAATGTTTGGAACATAGCCGGAAAACTCGGGTATTCAGATTATTTTCCTTATGAGGAAGGCGGGTATATCACTGATGATCATCTTTATATCAACAGGAGCCTGAACATCCCTACAATAGATATCATCCATCTTATTAAGAATAGCAATACCGAGGAGTCCGGTTTTTACCCTTACTGGCACACTACCAGCGATGACATGAAATCGATTGATAAAACAACGCTCGAAGTCGTGGGAAAAACGCTCATGGCGGTGATCGCAAGTGAAAAGTAGCCCCACCCCCTGAGGCTGGAGGGGGAGGGGCTGGGGCTTACAGCAATTCGTTTGCCAGGTTGGCCAGTTCTGAACGTTCTCCTTTTTCCAGCCGCACATGAGCATACAGCGGATGTTTCTTGATCCGGTCGATCAGGGTGGAAAGTCCGTTACTTTGAGAATCAAGATAGGGCGTATCGATCTGGAAAATATCCCCTGTAAAAATGATCTTGGTATTTTCCCCGGCCCGGGTAATGATGGTCTTAACTTCGTGGGGAGTAAGGTTCTGGGCCTCATCCACAATAAAACATACATTGGAGATGCTGCGGCCGCGGATGTAGGCCAACGGAGTGATCGTCAGTTTTTCATTTTCAATGGAATCGGAGATCATCTTGTATTCCTTGTCCCTTTCGCTGTATTGGTTCTGGATAAATTTCAGGTTATCCCATAGCGGTTCCATGTAAGGATTAAGCTTTGATTTGATATCTCCGGGAAGATATCCTATGTCCTTATTACTCAACGGAACGATGGGCCGGGCCAGGTAGATTTGTTTGAAATTCCGCTTCTGCTCCAGCGCACCGGCCAATGCCAGCAAGGTTTTTCCTGTTCCGGCTATCCCCTGCAGCGTGACCAGTTTCACATTCGGATTCAGGATGGCATGAAAGGCAAAAACCTGTTCGGCATTCCGCGGTGTGATCTTGTAACACGAATGTTTTTCAATCTTTTCAATTCTTTCCGATTCAGGGTTATAAAATGTGAGGGCAGATGTTTTTCCGTTTTTGAGAATAAAATAATGATTGGGAACCGGGTTGGTGATCCCGACATATTCAGGTGGAATTGAACCATCGGTATAGATCATGTCGATCACCGTTTTTTCAATTCCTTCGATCAGCGTTTTTCCGGAATACAGTGAATCCACATCTTTGATCTTGCCGGTTTCAAAGTCTTCTGCCGGGATGTTGAGCGATTTTGCCTTCAGCCGGAGGTTGATGTCCTTGGTGACCAGGACAACCCGCTTGCCCGGATTTTCAGTGATCATTATAAGTGCCGCATTCAGGATGCGGTGATCGGGCTTATTCTCGCCAAATACCTTGACGGCATCCAGCTCGCTATGTTCGTTCATCACCACCTTGAATTTGCCTGCCTTTGGATGGTTCAACTGGATCCAATTGACCAACGTTGACTTGTCTGAGAGTTTGTCCATGATACGGATAAACTCACGGGCCTCAAAGTTGATGGTATCGTTCCCTTTTTTGAAGTTATCGAGTTCCTCGAGAACGGTGATGGGGATCGCTACATCATTGTCCTCAAAACTATTGAGGGCATTGTGGTTATAAAGGATAACCGAAGTGTCCAGGACGAATATTTTTTTCTCGGTGGACTTTGTTCTTCCCATAGTTTGCGGTTTAGTTTATTTGTGAGACTTAAATTTTTAGAACAAAGTGATGAAAAATTTGTTAGTCGAACAATCCCGATTTTGTCGGAGGGTTTTATACCTCCCGGGTATTTGGAAGCCCTGAAGTTCAAACCCGTGATCCAAATGTAACTGAAGAACGCCCGTCAGGAACAGGATGTATCATCAAGATATAAACAGGTGGATGTTCAATAATAAAAGGAATTTTTTGCACCTCATCCCCGGGGGATTGACAAATAAGTTCTTTTTCACCGCCAAGACGCGAAGACGCTAAAAATTAAGTCATCTATTTTGTGTTCTTTGCGTTTTAGCAACTTAGCGGTAAAATAAAATAATCTTACTTATTAGTCAGCACCAGGAGTGAGGTGAATCAGGATTGTTCAGGCAAGTGTCTACAATTAGTCCCGTATGATAAATGTTGATTTGGCAACAACCTCATTCATGAAGACGAGCCTGGCAACATACATTCCTTCCTGCCATGAACTCACGTCCAATTCAACTTTCTCGTTATGATTCGGGATCTCCCGGGAATACATCAGCTTACCGTTAATATCGAAAATCTCCAGGAAGGAGGAATTCCAATGGTGATAAATAGTATTGATCTGCACAGTTCCTGAGGAAGTTTTTCTCAATAAGAATTGAGGTAGATCAATGGTGAGTTTATCTTTGGCCGGGTTGGGATAAACAAGGAGATTGAATCTTTCAGGTGTCTTCACCGGATCGTAAACATCTGTGATTACCGCACAATCATCAAGTGATGTAGTATCCGATACTATGGAATGTGGACAGAGGCTGTCATAGACCCTTGGCTGCGTATTCAAGGGTGCATATTCGAGATTAGACGTGAATTTATAGAGATAAATCTTAAACGTGGTGCTATCCGGATTGAAATCTCCTACCGTTAGGTACTTTTCATCATACGTAAAAAGTGATGATTCTATTTGCTGAAAAACATTTTTGAAGATAATTCTCGTTTTGGTTATATTGCCCAGAGTGTCTGATTTAAAAATCCCAATGTTTTTAATATTATTGATATCTGTCCATCCTGCAGAAATAAATAATGTATCATTATTTTTTAGATTTAATGTAGTGGAACCTCCATAAATTGAATTTGAGATTAGATCATAATAGTAAACTTCATCTCCTGTTGGACTTACTTTTAAAAAGCAGGGCGAATCCCCATACGGTGATGAGTATCGAAAATGCCTTGCAGCCATGTAATAGAATCCGGTTTCATTGACTTGGGGAAAGGTTGCAAAATCACCTCTGAACCCGTTTGTATGCCCGAAAGGAAGAGTCCATAATACGTTTGCATTGGAATCAGTCTTGATGATCAAAGGACGTAAATAATAATTACGTCCGGGCGAACCATCGTAAGCATCCCCTGTAACAAGATAATTATTGTCCTGAAGTACCAGGAGATCTCTTCCTTCTGAATTCTGAATGTAGGAATTGGATTGGTTTATCAACTGTTCCCATAAAATATTTCCATCGATATCCAATTTAAAAAGCCATATTCTTTTTGTTATCCAATCCTGGAAATACGATACCAGGGATATATATCCTCCGGGAATTTTCTTTATTTTAATTCCATAGTCATCATTACCGGGAGTAGAGATAATTTTACACCACTCTTTTTCACCACAAGCGTTGAATTTTACAAAAATTACATCATAATTTTCTGAGTCAAGTTTAGTGGTTACGCCGGTAACAACAAACCCACCATCGGAAGTCATATCAGGTCCATTGAATGCAACCTGGTATAAATTGGATGAAACTGTTTTAGTCCAAAGCGGAATGCCATTAATATCCGTTTTAATAATCCACGCATACATTTGGGGAACACTTGTACCGGGATCAACCTGAACATCTATTATATACCCTTTGTCATATGATTCTTTTAAATCCCAACACCAATTGTTAGTATTTCCACCATAAATCTTGGGCCAGTCTTGCGAATAGGAATACATGGATGGAAATAATGTTAAAAGAATGAAAATTCTGAAAATTTTCATATAAGCTTATTAATTGAAAATAAAATTACCGTTTATTTTACAATTATTATTTTTTTTGTTTGAATTCTTTTGCCATCAACCCTCAACCCTATCAAATATGTTCCGTTCTCAATTCCCCTCGTGCTAATAATCTTTTGATCCATTATTTTATCAAGTTTCACAGCATAGTAATTCTTCCCATCCATTCCTGTCATATAAATAGGCACATGTTCATGGCCTGCACCGGTTCAGGGAACCGCTACCGGGCTTGAATAATCGAACAATCGACCAATGATATCTGATTTCCGATCTTATTTCAAAAATCGTTGTTCGATTATTCGAGTACTCTATAAAGATTATCTGCAACCAATTCAACTTTCCCGTTACTTCACGCATTTCGTTTTATCTTTGTATCTTTATTTTTGCTTCAGAAATGATTTGATTGATACGTATGCCGGAAAAGAAACTATTTCTGCTTGATGCAATGGCCCTTATCTACCGGGCCTTTTATGCCCTGAACAAGAACCCGCGTGTCAATTCCAAAGGATTGAACACCTCTGCCATCATGGGTTTTGCCAATACGCTTTTTGATGTGTTGAAAAATGAAAAGCCTACACACATCGGAGTAGCGTTCGACACTCCGGCACCCACCCAGCGGCATGTCGATTTCACTGCATACAAAGCACACCGTGAAGAAGCCCCCGAAGACCTGATTGCCTCCCTTCCTTACATTCATGAACTGATCGAAGCATTTAATATTCCCACGCTGATCCTTCCCGGCTTTGAAGCCGACGATATTATCGGAACGCTTGCAAAAAAAGCCGAAGCGAATGGATTTCTCACTTATATGATGACTTCCGACAAGGATTTCGGACAGCTGGTGAGTGAAAAGACCCTGATCTACAAGCCTGCAAAATTCGGAAACCCCGCCGAGATCTGGGGACCGAAAGAGGTATGCGAAAAATTCGGGATTGAACGGCCGGAGCAGGTGAAAGACATCCTCGGTATCTGGGGTGATGCTTCGGATAATATTCCGGGTATAATGGGAATCGGTGAAGTCGGCGCAAAAAAACTGATCGCTGAATTCGGTAGCGTGGAAAATATGGTTGCGCATGCAGGAGAAATCAAAAACGATAAACTTCGCGAAAAGGTTGAAGCCAACAAGGAATTGGCGCTCCTGTCGAAACAGCTGGCCAGCATCATCCTCGATGTGCCGCTGGAGTTTGAAGAAGAAAAGCTGATCCTGGAACCACCGGATAGAGATCGTTTGAAAAAACTTTTCGACGAACTTGAATTCAGGGCCTTCGCACAAAGGGTGTTCACCTGGCTCTCCGTAAACCCATACGCAGGTTCATTTCAAACTCCTTCTGAAGGAGCTGCTTTAACATCCATCCCGGAAACCGGCAAAAAGTCTATGGACCCGGCCAGTCAACAGCTTTCCATGTTCAGCAATGCTCAAAATCCTGCTATTGTTCCATTTGAAGGTGTCGATCCAAATTCAACATTCAGAATCCTTGAAACTACACCTCATACTTACTCTCTTGCCGACACAAACGAAAAACGCGCCGGACTTATCGATTTGCTGAAGAAGCAGAAATCCATCTGCTTCGATACTGAAACCACCGGTCTCGACACCCATGAGGCTGAACTGGTTGGGATGTCGTTTGCCTTTCAGCCACATGAAGCCTGGTATGTGCCCTTACCTGAAAATTATCATGATTCCCACCAGATCGTGCATGAATTCAAGGCGGTGTTTGAAGACGAAAATATCGAAAAGATCGGTCAGAATATGAAATTCGATCTTTCGATGCTGAAATGGTATGATATTGATGTAAAGGGAAAGTTCTTCGATACCATGCTGGCCCATTATCTTCTTCAACCGGATCAGCGTCACAACATGGATTTTCTTTCGGAAACCTACCTCAGCTACAAGCCGGTTGCCATCGAAGCATTGATCGGGAAGAGAGGGCTGAAACAGCTGAGTATGCGTGATGTCGGTCTGGAAGTCATTAAGGAATATGCGGCAGAAGATGCCGATGTTACCTTGCAGCTGAAAAAGGTGTTCGAACCGATGCTCATCTCCACCGACACCATCGAGCTTTTTGATAAGATAGAAGTACCGCTTGTTCCCGTGCTTGCTTCCATGGAGGCAGAAGGCATAAAACTGGATTCGTCTGCCCTTCATGATTATTCCGCAGAACTTTTACAGGAGATCAGACTGCTGGAAACCGGGATATTTGAAGATGCAGGAACCACCTTCAACATTGCATCTCCAAAACAACTCGGAGAAATCCTGTTCACCCGGCTGAAAATCATCGATAATCCAAAACAAACAGCTACAAAACAGTATTCAACCGGTGAAGACATCCTGACCAAACTTCTCAACAAACACCCCATCATCCGGAAAATACTGGATTACCGTTCGCTGACGAAACTAAAATCCACTTATGTTGATGTTTTACCCACACTGGTCAGCGCGAGGGACGGGCGGATCCATACTTCATACAACCAGGCTGTGGCAGCTACCGGGAGACTGAGTTCAAACAACCCCAATCTCCAGAATATTCCGATCCGGACCGAAAAAGGAAGGGAAATCCGTAAGGCATTTGTCCCGCGAAATGAACATTACATCTTGCTTTCTGCAGATTATTCCCAGGTGGAATTGCGGATCATCGCACATCTGAGCAGGGATCCCGAAATGATCGCTGATTTTCGTGCCGGGCTCGATATTCATGCGGCGACAGCAGCAAGAGTATACGGAGTAAAACTGGAAGATGTAAACCGGGAGATGCGGAGAAATGCCAAGGCCGTGAATTTCGGGATCATTTATGGAATGTCATCCTTTGGTCTGTCCGAACGGATGAATATTCCCCGGAAGGAGGCATCCGAGATCATTCAGCAATATTTCAGCAGGTATACCGGGATCAGGACCTACATCGATCAGACTATCGCCCTGGCTAAAAAGAACGGATATGTTGAAACCATGATGAAACGCAGGAGGTACCTCCGCGATATCAACAGCGGGAATGCCACCGTTCGTGGTTTTGCCGAACGGAATGCCATCAATGCCCCGATCCAGGGAACCGCCGCCGACCTGATCAAGATTGCCATGATCAATATTTTCAATGAGTTTTCCCGGCTGAACCTGAAAAGCAGGATGATCCTCCAGGTCCACGACGAATTGGTGTTCGACGTTCATAAAACCGAGGTAGAACAGGTCAGGACTTTAGTTGAAGATAAAATGAAAAATGCAATCCCGCTGGATGTTCCCGTGATGGTGGAAATCAGTACAGGTGGAAACTGGCTGGAGGCACACTAAATAAATAGCGAAATGGCGAAAAGCGAAACCTGCCTACCGGCAGGCAGGTAGCGAAAAAAAATTGAAAATTCTTGTGTATCAAAACTGTTTAATCTATTCGTTAAAAAAGTCAACCATTATAACTTTAAGAACTTTATGAACTTTAAAAACTTTATAACTTTATAAACTGCTTTTCATGAGCTATAAAACCGATAAAAGAATAGTGCTGACCCTCGATGCGGGTGGAACGAATTTTGTATTTTCCGCAGTGCAGGCTGAAAAAGAAATCATTGAGCCATTCGTCCAGTCTGCCAAGGGGGAAAATCTTGAAGCGATCCTGAAGAACATTATCGAAGGATTCAACCGGGTAAAATTAAAGATCAACAAAAAACCCGTTGCTATCAGTTTTTGCTTTCCCGGTCCGGCAGATTATGAAAACGGCATCATCGGCGACCTGCAGAATCTGCCGTCATTTAAAGGCGGTGTAGCATTGGGACCGATGCTCGAAGAGACATTCGGCATTCCTGTGTACATAAACAATGACGGCGATCTGTTTGCATACGGTGAAGCAATATCGGGTTTACTTCCTGATATCAACCGGAAACTGGAAGAGGCCGGGAACCCTAAACGTTACCGGAACCTTCTTGGCGTCACTTTCGGAACCGGGTTTGGCGGTGGTATAGTCTCAAGGGGTTCACTCTTTCAGGGTGATAATTCGGCACAAGGAGAGATCAACCGGGTAAGAAACGGCATTTTCAAACAATTTGATGCAGAGGAAAGTGTCAGTATCCGTGGGATAAAAAGGGAATTTGCCAATTATACCGGGATCAACCTGGCAAGTTGCCCGGAACCCAAAGAAATTTGCGAGATCGGGTCGGGGAAAAAACCGGGAAACCGTGAAGCAGCATTAAAATCCTTCGAATCATTTGCCATTGCAGCCGCCGATGCCCTTTGCAATGCCATCACACTGGTTGACGGACTGATTGTGATCGGCGGGGGTTTGTCGGGTGCATATCCCCTGTTCTTGCCGAAACTGGTCACTGAGATGAATCATCCTTTCGAAACAACGGCCGGACAACTTCTCGAACGGCTGGAGATCACCGCTTTCAACCTGGAAGATAAAGCTGATCTCGAAAAATTTCTTGAAAATTCCGCCGTGGAAATCCCGGTTCCCTTCAGCACCAAAAAAGCATTGTATGACCCCATTAAAAAAACCGGTGTTGGGATTTCACGGTTGGGGACTTCCAATGCTGTTTCGATTGGCGCTTATGCCTATGCTCTGCAGAAGTTAGATACAAAATAATTTGAACCTTGTAGAATGCACCTATTAAATATATATCAATTTTTTTCATAACAGTACATTTATTTATTAAATTTGTAACATTCAAATTGTTCTTAACCAAAAAAAGAAAAAAATGAAAAAGATTCTACTTTCTTTCGTATTTATTTTAGCGGTAATGACTGTGATGTCTCAGTCGGTCCGCAAGATGGTGCTTGCCGAAGACTTCACAAGTACATTATGCACGTATTGCCCTGGATGTGCCATGGGAATGGATGATCTCCTCATAAATAGTAAAAATGTTGCAGTAGTTGAGAGTCATAGCAATTATGGTACTTCAGATCCCTACAAAAACACCTATTCACTGGCGCGGAATTCTATGTACAATGTCCAGGCTTACCCTACAGCAGGTTTTGATGGCTGGGAGCAATATACAGGTGGAAGTCACACAACTACAATGTACAACAGTTACGTCCCCTTGTACAACAACTGTATGGCCCTCACCTCACCTGTGACCATGGTCATGAGTGTTACCAATTCAGGATTGAATTACACCGTAGTTGTTACGCTGACAAAAACCGATGTTATCTCATCCACGTCTAATATTCTATATTTTTTCGTAACCCAATCTCACATCACTTACAATTGGGAAGGCCAGACTCATCTGGAACATGTTAACCGCCTGATGGCTCCTGACGCTAACGGAACAGTCGTTAATTTTACAAGCGGTGATACCCAGACCGTGACGCTGAATTTTGCCATGGATCCTTCATGGCCAATTGTTGATTGTGAATTCATCGCAACTTTGCAGAATAAAGACGCCGGTCAGGGAAACATGTCCGGAACCGCAAGTGGTTATCCGATAAAAAAATTCCAGGTATTACAAACCATTAAAAGAGGCGTCATTGACCTGACGGTTGATTTTACGGCCAGTCAGACGACCATTCCAAAGGATGGTTCCATCACCTTCACGAGTTCTGTAACCGGCGGCTATATCGGAACTGACACCTCATACCTGTGGTCATTCCCTGGTGGCACTCCGTATACTTCCACCGACCCAAATCCTACAGTGGTTTATTCCGATTGCGGACCTCATGATGTTATGCTCATTGTAGACCGTGGCGGCCAGATAGATACGGTCAATAAAGTGAGTTACATCCAGGTAGGGCCAGTTGTAAATGTTTTTGCAATTCCTAATGATACGACTTGCAATTATCAACCTATTACCCTGGATGCAACCACTCCCGATGCCACTTACCTCTGGGCTCCCGGTGGAGAAACAACTCCTTCCATCGTTGTTGATGCTTCTGTGGTCGGACTCGGTGCCCATATGTATGCTGTAACTGTCAACACATCTGACGGCTGCTCACAATACATCATCTCCAATATTTTCTTTGATGATTGCACAGGTATTAACCCGATGAAAAATGACGTGAGCGCAACCCTGTACCCGAATCCGAATTCAGGGAATTTTACCCTCGAATTGAATTCATTGGTTCCTCAGAACATCACCATTGCAATTACCAATGCATTGGGAATGAATATTTATTCGGAAAATGGCATAACATTCAGCGGAAAACTGTTGAGACCCATCAACCTGAATAATGTTCCCGCAGGAGTTTATTATTTGACGATCCAAAATTCTGGAAAGAATATTGTTCAGAAATTCCTGGTTAAATAACACACTTTTTTCAGATTCACAGAAAAATGGGCGGCATTTGAAATGCTGCTCATTTTTTTTAATCTGAATGGAAATACTCTTGAGATTGCTTCTTTTACAGAATCGGAAAAGGAGTTTTTTCCATTCCCGGGCAACGGAAATTGGATTAACTTTGTCTTCCAAACAAACCTTTGATAAATGAAAAAAATATCCGTATTTCTCATCCTCTCTTTTCTTTCCGCGACAGTTTTTTCCGGAAATGTCGAAAAAACGTTTCATATCGGCAATTGCTCGATCCGGAACGTTGGCCAATACCAAAACGTAACGATTGACAACGCCGTGTTATCCGGCATACCCGGAGAACCTACCCTGCCATATCTGGCCGTTTCGCTGATGCTTCCGCCGGGAGAATCTGCCGAATCCATCGAGATCATCCGTGAAAATGAAATCATTCTCCAGGGAACCTATATGCTCTTTCCCAAACAGGATGTCGTCCCTTTATCCAAAAAAACTTCCGGGGAATTTCTAAAAAATGAAGCTGTATACCGGATGGATGGAAACTATCCTGCAACGGTCTCAGGTCATCTCCTCACACAATATCTCAATGGCTATGCCTTTGCTTTGTCAACCTTCACGCCGGTGAATTATAATCCCGCAACAGGAAAAGTTTCCTATTTCCGGGATGTGACAGTAAGGATCCGGACCCGTGTGGATGCTAATTCGGCAACTGCACTGAAAAATCTTTCATCCTCAAAGGATGCTCTTAACCGTGTCCGTTCATTTGCCCAGAACCCTGAAATGATTGCTCAATATCCTGAACCATCGAAAAAACAATCCAGTTACCAGATTCTGATCATAACTCCATTTTCTTTCGAGGGTGGATTTGATGATCTTGTGAATTATTACAATTCAATCGGTCTGAATACCCAGGTTGTCAGTACCGAAGATATTAACGCCGGTACATCGGGTATCGATCTCCAGGAAAAAATACGGAACTATATCCGGCAGGAATACCAGAATAACAGTATTGAATATGTACTTCTGGGTGGAACTGAAGAATGGGTTCCTTCCCGGAAATTCTATTGTATTGTCTATGATGGCACTGGCGCTATGGAAGAAGAAGCATGGGATATTCCAGCTGACATCTATTATTCTGCATTGGATGGTACCGACGACTTAAATGGCAATCTGATCTACGGTGAAGTCGCAGATTCCACAGACCTGTTACCCGATGTGGCAGTAGGCAGGCTGCCTTTCACTACTCAGGCCGACCTGGCCTCCATGGTACACAAATCAGTTTCTTACCAGGCCAGTCCGGTACCTGGTGAGGCCAATCGTCCGCTCCTGGTCGGGGAATACCTGTATGATACCCCCATTACACTGGGAGGCGATTATATGAACCTGCTGATCGGCAACCATTATGATAACGGGTATTTAACCTTTGGGATCCCATCGGACTCCAATTACATTGAAAAGCTCTATGATACGCTGACCGGGCCTCCGGGTTCAACCAGTCACTGGGAATGGAGCACGGATTCCCTGATGGCAATGATCAACCGGGGAACATCTTTTATCCATCACCTTGGCCATGCAAATACTTCCTATATGCTGCGTCTTGACTTCAGCCAGATCACCAATGCCAACTTTTCTGGAGTCAACGGCATCGATCATAATTATTCCCTCTTATATACTCAGGGCTGTGATGATGGAAGTTTTGACGAATCTTACTGTATTGCGTCGCAAAGCCTTGCCATCAATAATTTCGTTGCAGCAGGAATCTTCAATACCCGGTTTGGCTGGTTCGACCAGGGCACAAACGACGGGCCATCAGAACACCTCCAGCGGGAATTTGTGAGCGCCCTGTTTAACGATACACTTCCCGAAAAACATATTGGTAAAGTCCAAATGATATCCAAGATCATGACGGCACCATGGATCGGCTTACCCGGTGAATTTGAACCCGGCGCACAACGCTGGACCCAATATGACTGTACACTGCTGGGCGATCCGGCACTTTGGATAAGTACCGCAGGTACGGCTACCGGTATCCCGGTTAAAAACACTTTCATATATTTCTCACTCTACCCTAATCCTTCCCATGGGATTCTGAATGTGGATTATTCCCTTTCCGAATCTTCTGATGTGACCTTGCAGATCTTTGATGCCAGGGGACAACAGGTTGGAAATGAACATTCATGGAAAGCTGAAGGCAATGGAATCCATCATTATTCTGTTGATCTTACCGGCTTTTCATCCGGGGTTTATTATTGCAGGATGGAAACCAACAGGTTCACACAAACCAAAAAACTTGTTGTTATCCGGTAGGATTAGGAAAAACATCCGGATCGTAAATATTTACGATCTTTCCCCATGAAAAAGTTATCCTTTTTCCTCTTGTCCCTTTTCATCTTTTCTTTTTTCCCTGGAGAAGCACAAATGCATCGGTTTTCTCCGGGAATAACTCTTGCCGGGAAAGGAAAAGTAAATACGAAGGTCGATAACATGGGATACTGGCAACGGATGTTAAAGCTGGGCTATGTAACAGCTAATCCCAGGGTAGCTATACCTAAAGCGGTTTTTACCGGAAGCCGGATAGAAGCAAAAGGAATACAAACACAGGACTCACCTGACATATGTGTGACAGGAACAAGTGGTACAACGCAAACCGAGAATTCTATTTTCATCAATCCTGAAAATGAAGATGAACTACTGAATTCCAATAACTCCAGCGATTGGGATGGCTCTTACGCCAATCTACTTTTTGGAGATGACGACCGTTCGTCGGAAGATGCAGGAGTCAGCTGGGCGGGAGATATTGAGGGTGTTGGCAATGATAATATGGGTGACCCCTCGGTTGCCGTCGGATTTAACGGAAGATGGTATGCCGGGAAGATTAATAACGACTTTGGTCAATCTGTTGCATGGTCAAACGATCAGGGCGCATCCTGGCACGATGTTATTGTTTCAAATGTGCCTTCACCCGGCCAGGATCTCTTAGATAAAGATCACCTCTGGATCGATAACTCACCCACCAGTCCCTACCAGGGCAGACTTTATGATGCCTGGACGAATTTTGTCAGCAGTTCACCCTATAATAACCAGGTCCAGGTATCACGATCGGTTAACAATGGCTTGTCCTGGACCACACCTCTGGCTGTAAGTCCGGCCGTAGCAGCCGGAAGTTTTTGTCATGGAGCCAACCTGCAAACCGGCCCCGGTGGTGAGGTTTACTGTACTTTTATTGTCTATGATACCTGGCCCGGTGATGAATCTGCCATCGGGTTCGCTAAATCTCTTACCGGGGGATCCGCATTTACCCCGGCCACGCGGATCATCAATAACATCAAAGGGATCCGTACAAGCGGAACCTCCAAAAACATGCGGGTGAATTCTTTTCCTTCCATGACAGTGGATATCAGCAACGGATCGCACAAGGGAAATATTTACATTGTTTGGGCCAATATAGGATTCCCCGGTGTCAATACCGGAAGTGACATTGATGTATACATGCTCCGGTCCACAGACCAGGGAATTACCTGGTCGACGCCCATAAAGGTGAACCAGGATGCCCCCGGCCTGGGCAAGCAACATTTTCTTCCCTGGATCAGTTGCGATCCTGTTACAGGAAACCTTTGCGTGATCTATTATGACGATCGTAATGTGTCCTCCACAGATTGTGAAACATGGATCTCTTATTCAAATAACGCCGGGGATACCTGGACCGACATGAAAGTCAGTGATGTTTCATTTACCCCAACCCCGATACCGGGACTTGCAGCAAGTTATTTCGGTGATTACCTTGGGATGACCTCACGAAACATGATGGCATACCCGGTTTGGACCGATAACCGGAACGGTAATGCCCTTACCTGGGTTTCCCCTGTGAACCTGGGACCAGCACCTAATCAGCCCTATGTTGTTTATGATTCCTATGAACTGGCATCCATTCAGAAAAAAAGCGGGCAAAATATGAATTATAGGGATTCGCTCTACCTGAGTTTAAGCCTGAAAAATGTTGGCGACCAACCTGCAAATAATATCACAGCTTATCTTTCTTCAGATTCTCCTTACATTACAATTACCGACAGCACAGAACAGTATGGTGATTTTTCCGTCGGGGAAGTGAAATCGGTGGCCAATGGATTTTCTTTTAAAGTATCGGATACCATTCCCGATGGATTAAGGGTTAAATTTAACGTCCGGGCTGTAAACGCCGATACTTCCTGGGTGAGCAATTTCAGGATCGAAGCCCATGCTCCCAGTTTACATATCAAAAAAGTAGTGATACTTGATTCAATCGGCGGCAATAACAATGGACACCTGGACCCTGGTGAAAGCGTCGATGTAAATGTTACCATTGCTAATTCAGGGGATTTCGCCTGTTCCGGCACATGGGTAAAAATATCGTCTCCATCGGATTATCTTGTTTTTTCGGTCGATTCCATATACCTCGACACCATTCTACCCAACCTGGATAAAACAGCTGTTTTTAATCTGGATGTTGCCCCGGATGCCTGCCTTTATTCCGCTGCCGATTTTCACATTGCTGCAGGTTCCGGTTTATACCGGTCAAATAAGACAGTATTGGAAAATATCGGGTTGCTCATGGAAGACTGGGAATCCGGCGGGTTTACAACTTTTCCCTGGACTTTCGGGGGGGTCGCAGACTGGGTCATTGATACGATCCGTTATGCCGGAAAATACAGCGCCCGGTCGGGGGTGATCTATAATAACTCGACATCCCGCTTAGAGGTTACCCTCAGTGTTGGGAAAGATGACAGCATTTCGTTTTATACGAAAGTTTCTTCCGAACAGGATTATGACTGGCTACATTTTTTCATCGATAGTGTGCCTCTTGGACAATGGTCGGGAGAACAAGACTGGCAAAGGGTTTCGTATCCGGTTACTCCCGGGACACATACCTTCAAATGGTGGTATGTAATGGATATTTCGTATCAGCACGGCAGCAATGCAGGCTGGATCGATAACATCGTATTCCCGTCACCGATCCTGCCCGATGTTCATGCAGGAAATGATACAGCGATCTGTGCAGGCCAGTCGCTTCAGTTTCATGCAACTGCTTCTTCCTATGATTCCCTCCGCTGGATCACTTTCGGGGATGGAACCTTTTCCAACGATACGATTTTAAACCCAATCTATACACCCGGTATAAGCGATGTGACTGCCGGGTCTGTAAAACTGCGTCTGAAGGCCACAGGAGCCAACGGATGTAATGCAAGCAACCTGCATCTGGCAATTGCAGCAACCCCGGCGGCTCCTCACCTGACCGTCCTTCCTGATGATACGATTTGTGGTGGCCAGTCGGCTCACCTCTTTGCAGATACAATCCCCGGTGGTCATTATCTCTGGACACCCGGAGGATATACTACTCCCGGGATCACCGTCGACACATCCCTGACCGGTGGTTTTGGCTCCATGTGGTTCCGGTTGCGGATCACCAATTCTTCTAACTGCTCCTCCTTCGATTCACTGAGGGTTACCTTTAAGGATTGTTCCGGAATTGAGGAAATACCAGCCGGTTCCAGGTATGAGGTCTTTCCAAATCCAAATGATGGAACCTTTACGGTGAAGATCAGAAATAATAGTCCGGGACATTTGATCATACGGGTTCAGAATGTGCTTAATCTCATTATTTTTGAGGATAAGGATCTGGAAGTTTCCGGGGATTTCATCAAAACCTACAAACTGAACATGCCTTCCGGGATCTATATCCTGACGTTCGAAGACAATGAAGGGAAACCCAATATTAAGATGATTGTAAATTAGCTTCTTTAGGTTTGGTATTGGTTTTCATCGTTTTTTTATCCTTGATCTCACGTTAAAGAACCAGGACCTTGCCAACAGGTAATAAAGAAAGATAGTTTAAACTATTGTTCTTTTAATTTTATATTTTTGCATCACCGGGATAAAAATCACGGGTAATAAGATGATACGGAAATTTCTTTCTTTCTTATTTGCAGGGATGATCATTTTTAACCTGTTTGGATACTATTTTGTATTCAAATGCGATCAGATCTGTGTGAAGAACGAGATGAAAGGAATGATCCGCAATGGTTCTTTCCACGGGCGTTATGAAGAAATCACCATTCTCAATCCCGCTACTGATCGCGATTTTAAGATCATTGACAAGGATGAAATCCTTTACCGTGGAAAGCTGTATGATGTTATTTCCACCAAAACCTCGGGAACTTCTGTTGTTTTCCGGTGCATCAATGATACTAAAGAAGAGCAATTGCTTGCCCGTTACGATAAGTATTCCACCTGGGTTAACGGCATGAATTTACCGGAAAGAAGCAAGAACAGCCAAGCTATGCTGCATCATATTATCAAGCATGCCCTCCTGAATAAATATTCCGTTCAGCCTCCGCCAACTTCTTCTGTTTTACTCTTTCTTGAACCGGTCCGTGATTTCAATTCCATTTCTATTCAGCCTTCTTTCCCTCCTCCCTGGTTAGCCTGATCTTTCTTTTTTTTATTTCAGTAAAAGTAATGAAGGCATATTTATGCATTCTTTATTTTTCATTTTTCATTCTTCATTCTTCATTATTTATTTAACCAACCCAAGCCATGAAATTAACATACTTGATTCTCATTTTTATTTTATCCCTGGCTTTCCTTTCAGTTTCCGGCCAGGAGAAAAAAACAAAACCAGCTCAGAAACAAGATACCCTTCTTATCAGAAACCTCAATGAAGTTGAGGTGACTGCAGTCAGAACCAAGACGCCCCTGAATGAAATACCGGCAGCTATTTCAGTTGTTTCACCCGATCAGTTAACGACCTTTTCAAAAACCAATGACGCTGAAGAAGCATTAAGACTGGTACCCGGCGTGCGGATCGATAACGGGGCATCAGGTGGCTCACGTGTTCATCTGTATATTCGCGGACAAGGCGTATTAACCGAAAGCGGATTCAGGGGAATCGGCGTGATGATAGATGGAATCCCCGTGAATGACCCGGGTGGTTTTGCCCCCGATTTATATGATGTTGACTGGGCCACTGTTTCCAATGTCGAAGTCGTAAAAGGACTTGCCGCTTCCTTATATGGAGCCGGCGCTACCGGTGGCATGGTGAATATTCTTACTGCCGATGGTGGTAAAAAACCGGTCAACAGTCTGTTCTATGCTTCGGCAGGTTCTTATGGCTTCTGGAAAGTCTTAGGACAGGTTGATGGCACCCAGGGCAATATAAACTACAGGGTTTCTTACTCTCATAACCAAAGCACCGGATATCGCGAGCACCAGGCTTATTACGGGGATATCTTTAGTGAAAAAATGAACTGGACACCTTCAGCTAAAATAAAAATTACCCAGTTACTTTCTTATACTGATTTTTTCAACCAGAATTCCGAAGGGATCAACCTGGGACGTTATGATACGGTTGGCCACACGGCTGCAAATACTGATGCCATCCCTTATAATGAATTTCATAAAACGAAAAGGTTGACAGGCGCACTCATCGGGAAATTTGACCTTTGTAAAAACCAGGATATCTTAGTTAAAGGATTTATGCGGTTGAATGATTATCGTGAGACCTCCAACAATGGCGACGACCACAAACCTTTTATCAATTCAGGCTTGTCGGCACAGTATAACCTTCATTTCGGGAAAGAAAACCTCAGGAACTATATGAGCCTGGGTGTGGATTATGAATCAAAAACGATGACGGAAACCGAGTTTGGAGTTTTCAGTGAAGCCACAATTAAAGCAAAAGTTCACCCCGGCACGGATGATCATTTCAGTGAGGCTGCTTTCGATTCCACCAACATCCTTATCAACCAGATTATCAAACAAAAAAGTGTGGGTGTATTCTTCATTGACAAACTGGATATTGTGAAAAAACTGTATGCCACACTCAATGTCCGTTACGATTATATTTACAACGAACTCATCAATAACATCCCATTGCCTGACTCTGTAGTCCCGCCATCAGGGAACAGGGCATTTCAAAACACCTCTGCTCGTTTCGGTCTTGCTTATGATGCTGCAAAATTTCTCAACCTCTATGCAAGTTATGGTACTGGATTCCTGGTCCCCACGGAAGATGAGTTATATAACAATCCGGAGCATTGGGGAGGATTCAATGAACTGATCAAACCCGCAACATTCATGGGTGGAGAATTGGGCGTGAGAGGTGATGTTGGAAAAAGGTTTTATTATGATGTTACCGGATTTTATGTTAATACGAAGAACGATTTTTATCGCTATAGTATCATCGGAAGAGGAAATAATACCGCATTTTTCGGGAACATGGGTGCAAGTACCCGGTATGGTGTGGAAGCATATCTATCTTACATACCTGTTGATTTCCTGAAATTTGATGTTGCCTATACCTATTCCCATTGCCAGTATACCTCCCCTGACAGTGTATCAGGCCATTGGATCCCACAGTGCCCGCAGCATGTACTTGTTGCTGAAGGAGCCGTGAAGTTTCTGAAACATTTTACCATTGGAGTGAATGTTGAATATCAATCGAAATGGTATATCCAGACTGACGATTCCATCTACAATCAGTTTACTGAGAATGGAATAAAACGTAATTCCTGGGTGAATGGTTTCACAACATTTGGCGCAGACCTGAGCTATAAATTCAACCTTGGGCCTGTGAAGAGCGAAGTCAGTCTTTTTGCCAAGAACTTGTTTGACGAGCAATACTTTGGGTTTACTGAACCCAACAACGGGTCGGATTATAACAGTTTCCAACCTGCCCCGGGAAGAGAATTTTTCTTAAGCCTGAAGTTGAGATTCTAAACGATTTTAACCGGGTTTGAGGAAATATTATTTTTCTCTAATGAAAAGGAAGCTATCTCAAAAGTCCTTTGTGCACCTTAGTGGTTAAAATTTTTTACCACTAAGGCGCACGAAGTACACACGAAGTAACACAAAGGGAAAACGGGATTATTTAGTCATTTTTAAGATAGCCTCTTTTATTTTTCCTCCGGACTTTCTTCCGTGAAACTCACTTTTGCCGAAAAGGTGAACAAGGCTTTTAGTTTATCCCAGAAATCGCCGCCCAATACAAAAAGACTGGCAATAAAGACGACATCGAAAGAAATATTCAGGATCAGATGAAGGTAAAAATTTGAAGAAAAAAACATGGGGGCATAGGCCATGATGTATGTCGGAACAAGCGGCAGGCAAAACAGGATCAGACCAATATTATAACGCAAACGGCTGGCATGATAGGGCTTGATCACCCGTACAAAATAATGCCGGAATATAGATTTAATATAGAGATAGGAAGGTTTCCCAAGTATGGCTACACTGGTGATCTTCATTGCGGGTGCGGTGAGCCAGAATATTCCGACAATGATATGTTTCAGGAAATGGTGGTAAGCAAAACGTTGTAAAAACAAGCCTGTGGGAAGCATAAAGAAGGAAAGAATAAATATTCCCAGCCCGATATAAAACCGTACTCCTGGATTCTGCGGGCTCAAATCACCAATAGTTGGATTTTCTTTCATGGTGAACGGATTTTAAATTAACAGCTATTTCAATCTTACAAAAAGAATAACGCAACACCACCTACTGCAATTATGGCGCCTAAAACTTCTTTAAAAGTTACTTTTTCTTTAAATAACAAGATGGATGGCGGGATGATGAGAACAGGAACGATGGCCATGATTGTGGCGGCAATACCTGTGTTGGTGAGTTGTACGGCAAGCAGGGAGAAGGATACTCCGAGAAAAGGACCGAAGAATGCTCCGAGCGATAGCTGTAACACTGCCTTGTGGTTGGAGATCGCCTGGTAAGTTGACTTCCACTTGCCCATGATGGTAAACAGGATAGCAAATCCCGTGATCCCTGCTATCACACGGATCTGGGCCGAAGCAAAGGGACTATAACTCTGGGCGATTCCATGGATCCGGCCTGAAGCAACAGTAATCGAATCCCGCATTCCCAATTTACTCAGAACAAGTCCAAGTGATTGTCCAAAGGCTCCTCCTAAACCCAGTAGGATGCCCCAGATAGGATAGTTAAACCTGAATTTCCTCCTCCCCTCGGGTATCTTAGGAATTTTTTCCCTTCTAAGCACGACCAGGGCAATTCCTGTTATGGTGACGAACATTCCGAGCCATGCTGTGCCTGTCATTTCTTCCCCAAGGATTATCCAGCTGATCAGTGCTGCCATCGGCGGCGCCAGGGCCATCAGGAGCATGGAAATACGGGCACCGATAACAACGAACGACTGAAAGAGGCAGAGATCACCGAAAGTAAAACCAACGAGACCAGAGAGGATAAGGATCAGCCAGGTTCGTCCGGATGCATCTATAGGCAGAAGATAACCACGGTAGATCCAGGCGAAAATGCTGAGGAATACAAACCCGACGATCAGCCGTAGCAGGTTGACGATCATCGATCCGATCTTCTTGCTGGCTGCTTCAAACGCAAGTGCCGTGATCGTCCAGAACACGGCGGTAAGTAATGCAGCAAGTTCTCCGGAATGTTTCAAAATACAGTTTTAATTAGCGCCCGAAAGCCACGCCTGTGGATCCTGTGTGGTTTTTCCAAGCCATATTTCAAAATGAAGGTCAGTCTTTGAATCTTCCGGGTTAGTATGGATCTTGCCGATCAGTTGTCTGGTAGTCACCGTTTGTCCATCTTTCACATTGACCTCTTCCAGGTTGGAATAGACCGTAAGGTATTCTCCATGTCTGATGATCACTACCTTGTTGAGGTTGGGAAACGACATCACCCGGCTCACTGTCCCGTTAAAAACCGCTCTGACCGCAGCGCCTTTCTCTGTGGTAATATCAATACCGTTATTTTTCACTTTCACATACTTCAATACCGGGTGCGGATGTTCGCCGAATCTCCCGGTGATCACGCCATGTTCCGAAGGCCATGGCAGTTTTCCTTTATTGGAGGCAAAAGAGCTGGATAAAACCTGTTCATCATTGGTTAACAGGATCTCGGTGCTGACTGTTTTCATTTTTGTTTTTGCATCCCGGTTATCTGCCCTTCTTGCTCTTTCGGCAGCAGCTTTGATTTCCGCAGCAATGAGTTTTTCAATCTCCCGTTCGAGCTTTTCGGCTGTTTTCTGTTTTTCCCGTAATGCAGACTCCAGTTCCTTCTCCTTCAGGCTTAACTGTTGAACGGTTTTATCTTTTTCTTCCTTTTCCAGTGTCAAATGCCCCTTTTCAGATTCTTCCGACCGTGCCAAGGTTAATTTTTGCTGTCTTGTTTCCTCGAGTTCCTTTTGTTTCTGGTTTATGGTCATCTGGGCATCGCGGATCAGTTCCGCCTGCGTTCTCCGGTAAGCACTGTATTGCTGGTAGTAAAGCAACCTCCGGTAGGCCTGGTTAAAATCCTCTGCCGAAAAAATAAATAGTAAGCGGTTATATGCATTCAGGTTCTTATAGGCATAATAGATCATCCGGGCATATTCGTTTTTCATTTTTTTCAGCTCTTCCGAAAGCGTTGAAATATGCATGCGCTGTAACTCCATCTGTACCTGGATCTGGTCAACTTCCCCTGAAATAGCACTGATCAGCGATTGCCGTTTTTCAATCTGCCGATTCAGAAGGATGACCTTGTTAAGAGAATTCTGTTTTGTCTTGTGGGTCTCTTCCAGCAGTTTGGTTGTATACCGGATATCTTCTTCGAGCTGTTTTTTTGTTTTCTGGAGTTTTTCTTTTGATTCCTGTGAAAAGGATAAAAACGGGAAAAGAACTACGGGGATGAGTATCAGGATGAAGCCTGGAAAAATCTGCCTAAAAGGATGACAAAACTTCATCATGGGTATCTGTTATATCGTGCAGGCCTACTTTACCGGGCGATAGTTCTGCGGGATTTTAAAAGGAAACCCCTGGGCCATTTTAAAGGTGATCTTATTGAAACTGACGGTGACAGAAAGATTATTACTTGCTGAAATATCAAATGACATATCCTTCGGGAAAAGCTGGTTTTCGATCTCTTCAAAAGAAGAATACCGCGCTTCCAACTGGATGTTCGGCTCCCGGATTTCTTTTACATCCGCATGGGTGATCTTGAAACTTTGCGGGTCAATCCAGATAGTCTGAATCAGCACCCTCAGATTTTCCTGTCTGTTCCTGACAAATTTCTTCAGTTTCATGCGTTCTGCAGTCACCAGTTTATAAATGCCATTGTCAATTCCTGCCCTGAATTTCCCGTTTTCATAAAAAGACAGATCATTCCCCGTCAGGAACGATTGAAGGATATCGAAATCAATGTTGGTGTTGAGGTAATGGTTCACATAATTGTAATCTCCTGCAAAAAAAGTATTGTTCATCCGGTTGATAAATTTAACAGAATCCTGGGTCAATATCATCCGGAAGACCTCGATCCCAAAAGCAGGTGAAAAAGAAAGCCAGATTACACTGTCCTTATGGATCCGGATCTGCCCGTTAAAGGAATTTGTTTGTCCTTTATTGGAGTATTCCGCAGAAAATTTTGCCGTGAACCATGAATACTTAAGTTCGTGTTCCTTGAGCTTCTTAAAAAGGTAATCCGCGCCTTCTTCTTTGATCGGCGCCTTAATGATCTTTCGCTGGGTGCTGCAGGAAACAATACTGATCAGCAACAAAAGGAAGGAAAAATAAAGAATGAAAGAGGGTTGTTTGATTTTACTCATTGTAATTACAGGTTGCAATTGTATAAGGTTAGAAAATCTTATCATTCTATAAGTTTCTTTTCTGCTATTTTTTTATCGAGCAGCGGCGATCCTGGTCCTTTGGCCTTTGCCTTTTGCCAGTATTCAAGTGCCTGTCCGCTATCGCCCAGCTTAAAAAGAATATCTCCATAATGTTCCATGACTTCAGCGCTTACTGAGTCTTTATCTTCCAGAGCTTTGCCTACCCAGGTCCTGGCATCATCGTACCGCTGAAGCTTGAATAGTACCCATCCATAGGTATCCTGGAAAGAAGAATTCTTCGGATCCAGCGTAACGGCCTTTTTCGACATAGTTTCTGCCTTCTCGAGGTCATGGTTACGAAGCGACAGGTAGTAGGCATAATTATTCAGGACATAAGCATTGTCATTTTTGATCGAGAGCGATTTCTCATAAGCCTTATCCGATTCGGATGTGTCCTTTAAGGAATGATAGGTGTCGCCAAGGTACATATAGAATTCGGATAGTAATTCATCATTACCAGCCACGAGTTTCAGCCCCTGGTTAAAGACCTTTACAGCATTCCCGTAATTTTTCTGCTGGAAGCTGCCGATGCCTTCAAAAAGATAGGAATCAGGCTGATCGGGAAATAATTCGATCGTCCGTTTACTATATTCAAGCAGGTGGTCGTATTTCTCAAGAATTAAGTCAAGTCGCAGGATCTCTTCCCAAACAACAAATTTACTGCTGTCGAGGGCGATGACTTTCAGGTATTCTTCCCGTGCTTCTTCATTTTTTTTATCCTGAACCAGGAAATCCCCATAGATCGAATGTGCCTTGGGATCGTTGGGGTGAACCCTGGTAAGGATCCGGGACAGCTCAAACACCATGGCTTTGGAATCCTCCGGCAATTGGTTGACATTGAAAAAGGAAAGCAGGATATTCACTTTTGTGTCGATGTCAAGATTCGGATTTGCAAATCCCAGTTTCAGCTCTTCAAAGGCTTTTTGTTTTTCACCATTCTTCCGGTAATAATCAGCCATCGACATATGCACATACGGATTTTCCGGGTCGGCCTGCTGTATCTTGCGATAGGTTTCCAATCCTTTGTCCTGCATCTTATTATTCATAAAAAACTCAGCCAGGATCGAGAGATAATGGGTATCGTCGGGATAGGCGGCAACCAGGATTTCCAATTCTTGCTGTGCTTTCGGCAGATCATTCAGAAGAAGGTAGATCTTTACTTTTTGAAGGCTGATATCTTCTGATATGCCAACTTTATTTTCGATCTTATCATAAACTTTAATCGCATCAGTGTATTTTTCGGTCGACAGGTAAAGAGCTGCCAACTGGTAATAATAATCAAGGTTATCGGGATTTTTTCCTGTAATCTGTTCATAAACTGATATGGCATCCTTGTACTTGCCATCAAGCTGTAACACTTCTGCATAAAATAGCTGGTACCAGATATTTGAAGGGTCAAGCTTTGCGGCCTTGCCGGCCAGATCAACTGCTTCGTGTACCTGTTTTTTGTTTGCGAGGATCCTGGCCATTTCAAAATAAGCCACTGCGTCGTCCGGGTACTTATCGATATATTGCCTGAAAAGTTCTCCGGCTTTTTCTTCATTGCCGGTAATCTCGTTCTTCTTTGCTTCGATCAGCATTGAAATGTTCGATGCAACTTTCGACTGACCTGTCTGATCCGTTTTATGTTTTTTCTTCTTCTCCTTCTGACTCCCAAAAACATAATTATCAGGAGAAAAACAGATAACCAAAAGACTGAATAATATGATCAATAATTTCTTCATCCCAAATCCCTAATCCGTATTTTTTAATCTTTAATTTTTAATCCCTGATTTTTCATTCTTCATTCTTAATTCTTAATTCTCTCCGGTATGCCCGAATCCCCCGGCACCTCTTTCCGTTTCTTTTAATTCGATAACTTCTTCCCATTCACCCTTTTCATGCCTTGAAATGATCATTTGTGCGATCCGGTCCCCGTCATGAACCCAATACTCCTCCGCTGAAAGATTAACCAGGATCACCATCACTTCGCCGCGGTAATCGGCATCAATGGTCCCGGGTGTATTCAGCACCGTGATCCCTTTTTTGATCGCCAGTCCGCTTCTCGGCCTCACCTGGGCCTCGTAACCAACCGGCAATTCGATGAACAGTCCGGTGGGTATCAGCGCCCTCCCCAGGGGTTTCAGCAGGAGTTCTTCTGCCAGGTTCGCACGGAGATCCATCCCTGCAGAAGCAAGCGTTTCATAGGATGGCAAAGAATGCCTGGAATGGTTTACAATCCTGATCTTCATTATTGGGGAATGAAACGCAAAATTAATAAAAATATTGGGTTAGAAGACCTTTGCCAGTCCTGGCTTTTCAATACGCCATGCCACACCGGCAAAAATCAGAAGAAGAAGGGTATGAAAAGCGATCCGTAGAATGGCTGGTTCAATGTGCACAAGAGTGCTGATGACATAAAGCAGGACAGAAAGTCCAAGATACCCGAAAAACTTCAGTAGGTTATAGGGAACCGGGAAATATTTCTGGCCGATCAGGTAGGAAAGGATCATCATGGCACCATAGCAGATGAAGGTTGCCCAGGCTGATCCCAGGTAACCATAAATGAGGTGATCCGGGCTCAGCGGTATCCACCAGAGATTCAGTGACAGTGTGATCACTGCGCCAATCAAGGAAAGCCATGCTCCCCAGATGGTTTGGGCAGTAAGCTTGTACCAGATCGACAGATTATAATAGACCCCGAGGAAAAGATTAGCCAGCAGTAAAACCGGAATTACATTTTTTCCAACCCTGAATTTCGCTCCGATCAGGTGAATGAAACCATCATCAAGGTAGAGCATCGTCAGCAGGAAAATAAAAGATACCGTAATAATAAAAAAATCCATGATCCTGGCATAAACCAATTTTGCATCTTTTTCTTTTGCCTGTGCAAAAAAGAAAGGCTCGGCGGCAAACCGATATGCCTGGACAAACAATGTCATCAGGATGGATATTTTATAACAGGCACTGTAAATCCCGACCTGCGCTTCGGAAATGTTCCGGGGTAAAAGGTATCTCAGCAGGAGACGGTCAAAAGTCTCATTTACGATGCCTGCCATCCCTGCGAAAAGCAAAGGCCAGGTGTATAGCAGCATTTTTTTCCACAGCACTTTATGAAATTCAAATTTCATCCCCAGGACCTCGGGTAATAGCAAAATAAAAGTGAGGATGCTTGCCAGGAGGTTGGCAATGAATACATATTCGATGGCCCAATCGGACCTATAGACTAAATTGAACAGCCAGTTGACATGCAAATCAGGATAATGCCGGAGTATAAAAGGACAAAATACAAGGAAAAATAACGTGAGACTTATATTGGCCAGGATGTTGATTAATTTGATGGCAGCAAACCTTTTGGCTTTATTTTGCGCCCTGAGCCTGGCGAAAGGAATTGAAGAAAGCGCATCCAACCCGAGAATCCATGCAAACCAGATCACATATTCAGGATGGAACGGATATTCCATCCAACCTGCTAATTTACCCGCAAACAGGTTGGAGAGAAAGAGAAATGAAATGGAGGTCAGGCCAACTAACAACATTGCCGTGCTGAATACACGGTCTTTTCTTTCTTCTGTCTCACTGAACCGGAAAAACGTAGTTTCCATCCCATAGGTGAGAATGACCATAAGGAAAGAAGCATACGAATAGAATACGCTGATGACACCATATTCACTCTTGGTAAATATACGGGTAAGGAGGATTACCAGGAGATACTGCAGAAATCGTCCCAGGATGGTAGGAATTCCATAAATAGCCGTCTGGCCTGCAAGGCGTTTGAGGGGATTCATTGCGACAAAGATAAAGTAAATAGCGTAGTAGCAAAATAGCTAAGTAGCGAAATGATTTGGAAAAGTTTATTCTTCTTTGTGCTCCTTTGTGGTAAAGAAATTTAACCACTAAGGCGTACAAAGTACACTCGAAGTATTCCGAAGGACTATTTAACGTTAATTATACGTACTTTCGTTCATCAAAAAATTTAAGAGACATCATCCAATCATGCCAAAAAACAAATTTTATGTCGTCTGGATCGGGCGGAAACCCGGAATTTATTCTGATTGGGATTCTTGCAAGGCGCAAGTTGACGGGGTTGAAGGTGCAAAATACAAAGGTTTTGCCACCCGCGAGCTGGCAGAAACCGCATATCATGATGATTTTGAAAAGTACATGAATAAAGATCTGTCTGCACCAAAGAAAATTGTTTGTTCAAATCCCCGAATCGGATCCCCTGTCCTTGACAGCCTTTCCGTGGATGCAGCCTGTAAGGGCAATCCCGGAATTCTTGAGTACCGCGGTGTCGATACCAGGTCGGGGGCAGAGCTTTTCCGGCAGGGACCCTTTCCGGAAGGAACCGTGAACCTCGGGGAATTTCTCGCCATCGTACATGCATTGGGCCTGCTCAGAAAAATGAATTCCGATTGGCCTATCTATTCCGACTCACGAACTGCGATTGCCTGGGTAAAAGCAAAAGCAATAAAGACTAACCTTAAGCGAACAGCGAAAAACGAACAGCTTTTCATCCTTCTGGACCGGGCCATCGACTGGCTAAGAAACAACAGCTGGAAGAATCCTGTCCTGAAGTGGGAAACGGCTTATTGGGGAGAAATTCCTGCAGATTTCGGAAGAAAATAATGTTACTAAAGAAACCCAACCCCTGCACTCCTTCCCTTCAAGAAGGGAAGGGAACGGGGGATGGGTTCATTGGTTTTAAAACAATGTTGGATAAAATGCATCTTCGATGTGGTTGATCTGTTCTTTTCCTTTGACAACCAGGATGGAAATGATGTCAAACCTGACTTCCTCGTACAGGTTCATTTTCCTGATATAGGAATTTGCGGCACGGATGAGCGATTTCTGTTTATCCTGGGTCACCGCTGTTTCGGGTTCCCCGGCATAATTTGAATGACGGGTTTTCACCTCAACCACGACAATAAATTTCCCTTCACGGGCAATGATATCGATCTCGTTTTTTCCCGAAACCCAGTTCCTTTCAAGGATTGTATATCCTTTCTTCTGCAGGTATTCAGCGGCAATTTCTTCGCCTTTCTTCCCGAATTCATTATGCTCAGCCATATGTTTAGAATAAAAAGGAAATGTTTGAACCTTATTACATGGTGAAGTGGTGACATGGTGGCTTAAAGCTCAATATTTATTTTTTACTCACCATGTCACCATTTCACCATGTCGCCATGTTATTTACTAAAATCCAACTCCACTTCATTCCCCACGTTAAGTTTAACCTTTCTGCCAAGTATCAATGCAAGATTTATATCTCCGTGACCTGAAGGGAAATCGAAACAAACGGGGTAATCAAATTCAGCAACTGCATCTGCGATGATCTCATTGGCCGTCCTTCCAAAAGGAATCGTATTATCGTTCATCCGGTCCATGCCGCCGACGATCAGGCCCTTAAGTTTGCTCAGTTTCCCCGCCCTTTTCAGATTCATCAGCATCCGGTCGATGTGGTACAGGTATTCATCCACATCTTCCAGGAAAAGGATCTTACCGTTGGTATCGATTTCCGAAACAGAGCCCATCAGGGAATAGAGAATGGAGAGGTTTCCTCCTGTCAGCAGTCCTTCTGTTTCTCCTTTCCTGGCCGAGGATGTGGCAGGATAGGAATAGCTTCTGATTTTCCCGAACAACGCATTCTTCAAGGTTTCCAGTGTGTCGTTGGTCGCGTCGTCGGAGGTGATGTTGACGGGCATAATGGCATGAAGGGTTTCAATACCCAGGTGCCGGTGGATATGGGAATGCAGAACTGTGACATCACTGTAGCCTACGATCCATTTCGGGTTTTTCCGGAATGCCGTAAAATCGACTTGGTCGATGATTCTTACCATGCCATATCCTCCCCGGGCGCAGATCACTGCACGGATCGAATCATCGTCGAGCATCTGCTGAAGGTCGGCCAGCCGTAGTTCATCCTTACCGGCAAACTGGTGGCATTTCCGGAAGATGTTTGTGCCAAGCACTACCTCCAGTCCCCATTTCTGAAAAACCCGGATGCTGGGATGCACTTCATCAAAGTTGATGCATCTTGCCGGCGCGATAATTCCGATCTTGTCGTCCTTTGCGAGGTATGGTGGTGTTATCATCTTCTTTTTTCCCCCTCCCTCTTGGGGGAGGGGACAGGGGGGTGGGGTATCTGTTTTTACTATCTTTGCCTAAAATTACAAATTTATATGGAACACCTGTCAAACGAAAAAAAATTTAAACGGTCGCTGGTCACTTCTGCGCTCCCCTATGCCAATGGTCCTCTCCATATAGGCCACCTGGCGGGCGTTTATATTCCTGCCGATATCTATGTCCGTTTTCTCCGGATGAACAAGGAAGATGTCATCTTCATCGGCGGCTCGGATGAACATGGTGTTCCTATTACCATCAAGGCATTGCAGGAAGGCGTCACCCCGCAGGAAATCGTCGACCGCTATCATACCATCATCAAGAAATCATTTGAAGAATTCGGAATCTCCTTCGATATCTATTCCAGGACCTCAAACAAGATTCATTCCGAAACTGCATCAGAATTTTTCCGTAAGATGTATGATGCCGGGCAATTCCTTGAAAAAGTCAGCCTGCAATATTACGATGAAGAAACAGGACAGTTCCTGGCCGATCGTTATATCACCGGAACATGCCCTTACTGCAACTATGAGAAAGCTTATGGCGACCAGTGCGAGAAATGCGGCTCGTCGCTGAATGCCACCGACCTGATTCATCCTGTATCTGTACTAAGCGGAAATTCTCCTGTCCTGAGGAATACCAAACACTGGTTTCTCCCGCTCGACGAATATGAGCCCTGGCTGAAAGAATGGATCCTGGAAGGTCATAAGGACGACTGGAAAACCAATGTTTACGGACAATGCAAATCCTGGCTCGACCAGGGGCTGCAGCCGCGTGCAGTGACCCGCGACCTGAACTGGGGCGTAAAAGTCCCGGTGGAAGGAGCCGACGGGAAAGTGTTGTATGTCTGGTTCGACGCTCCTATCGGATATATCTCGGCGACCAAAGAACTTACGCCCGACTGGGAAAAATACTGGAAAGACCCGCAAACCCGGTTGATCCATTTCATCGGGAAAGACAACATCGTATTTCATTGCATCATCTTCCCTGCCATGCTCAAGGCAGAAGGCACTTTTATCCTGCCCGACAATGTCCCGGCATTTGAGTTCCTGAACCTGGAAGGAGAGAAGATCTCCACTTCGCGCAATTGGGCTGTCTGGCTTCATGAATATTTGCTGGATTTCCCGGGAAAGCAGGATGTGTTGCGCTATGTCCTCACCTCCAATGCCCCGGAGGCAAAAGACAATGATTTCACCTGGAAAGACTTCCAGGCCAAGAACAACAATGAACTCGTTGCCATCCTGGGAAACTTTGTAAACCGTACCATGGTGCTGACCCATAAATTCTTTAACGGTATCGTCCCCGAAAAAGGAGTTTTGCTTGACAGCGACAGGGAAGCCCTCGATGCCATGGCACAATTCCCCGGCAGGATCGCAGGCAGCCTGCGGAGTTTCCATTTCCGGGAGGCGCTGAGTGAGTTTATGAACCTGGCCCGGCTTGGGAATAAATACCTTACTGATAATGAGCCCTGGAAAACATTTCCTGCCGATCCCGGGCGTACCGGCACGATCCTGAATATTTCCCTGCAAATTTGTGCACAGCTATCCATCGTGGGAGATCCTTTCCTCCCGTTTTCGTCTGAGAAGATCCGGAAGATGCTTAACCTGCCGGCCATGTTGTGGGATGAAGCAACACGGCTCGAATGGCTTGCCGCAGGGAATCCGCTGAAACCGGCAGATTATGTATTCGAAAAGATAGATGATGCACAGATAGCAGCCCAGGTTCAGCGTTTGCTCGACACAAAGAAAAGCAATGAAGTTGCTGCTGCAGATGTCGCTGCCGGACTCAAGCTGAAACCTGCAAAGCCGCAGATCACATACGAAGATTTCGCCAGGATGGATATCCGCGTGGCAACCATTCTTGAAGCTGAAAAGATCCCGAAAACCACGAAGCTGATGAAGCTGAAGGTGGATACCGGGTTGGACCAGCGGACGCTGGTTGCCGGTATTGCCGAACATTTTAAACCTGAACAGGTCATTGGAAAGAAGATCTGTATTCTTGCCAATCTTGAATCCCGGAAATTAAAGGGGATCGAATCAAACGGCATGATACTCATGGCGGAGGACGCGAGTGGAACACTGTTCTTTGTTTCGACGGAGGAGGGGTGCGAGAATGGTAGCGCTGTCAAGTAGCGATAAAGTTTTAAGTTTTAAGTGTTAAGTTTTAAGTGAAAGTTGAAAAATAAATAGCGAACAGCGAACAGCGAATAGCGAATAGCAAATAGCAAAATAATTATCAATTGTCAATTGTCAATTACGCTAATGCTTTATGCCTAATTTTTTCCCTAAGGGCTAACAAGATTGTAACTAACAGATTTGTCAGTTACATAATAGTTAGTTATCCCTGGAAGGCGGAAAGCGAACAGTGAATTTGCAATATACTCAGATATCCCTACCTTTGCACGCGGGAATTAAAATTGTATTTTTCATTTTCCATTCTTCATTTTTCATTCTTTATTGGCCCCGTAGTTCAATGGATAGAACGGAAGTTTCCTAAACTTTAAATGCAGGTTCGATTCCTGCCGGGGCTACGAAAAAAGCCTGTAATCGTATTGATTTACAGGCTTTTCCATTTTAACGGGTAACATAATGGTAACATACAATCCCAAAAGTTTCATTTTATAGCCCTTTTGAGTCCGGTTTTGTATTTTTTTATTATTTACAAAATAGTAAACTTTTATAGGTCTTTCCCCTTGACACTTTTTTCCGTTTTAGACTTTTCTATTGCATTAATCTGATCTAAAAACACATTAAAATCCACAGAATAGTAATCAAGTAATAAATTTAAATGTTCATCTTCATACAACCAGACTAAAGGAGCTCCTCTTTGGTGATACCTGTTAGTTGTATCAAAATTCCAGGTATACTCATTTCGGGTATTATAATCTGGTTGTGCCAAGAATTTAGGCTCTCCATATTTAACATTAAGCTCCTTAACAATTTTACTAATAAAATCTTGCTCTTTAATTCCGAAGTTCACTTCTCCCATACAGAGTTTATCCATCAAGAATGTTAGTTCTATTTCTTTTACTCTTTGTCCAGCAAAGAAACCAGTTAATTCAATATGTACACCCATTTCAGACAAACCCCTCTTAGAATAGTCAAACACTCGTTTAATTTTAACTGAATCCTTGGCCTTAATGATATTAATCGC
>Ga0182027_10001146_pt1 | contig 44497 bp, 56 predicted proteins | sample 712E1DmetaG_FD_121300 | JGI IMG/M metagenome (GOLD analysis project Ga0182027, IMG submission 121300) | Permafrost microbial communities from Stordalen Mire, Sweden - 712E1D metaG (Illumina Assembly) | ecosystem: Environmental > Terrestrial > Soil > Wetlands > Permafrost | place: Sweden...
TGTGACCGCTGCTCCTTCTTTAAGCTCGTCAAAAGTAACGCCACTCAAATCTGTGGAGTGAAAGAAAAGATCCTTTACTTCTCCTTCACGAGAAATAAATCCAAACCCTTTATCTGTTTTTGTTTTAATTATTCCGTTCATAGTGTTTTATAGACTTATTAGTTAAGTCTACTTATACCTCCTTCCATTCTTAACATCATACTACTTCTCAAGATATTTATAAAGCATGACAGCTCTTTAGGCCGGTCTAGGCCCGTTTAGGGTTATAGTCCTATTTGGCTCCGCCTAGTAATCGACGTTAAAATCTTCTATATCAAAACCTGATCTTTTAGTTGCTATACTGATATTGTATGGAAAACCAAGATAATGGAGTATTTTGGAAATTATCCTCTCAGGAGACAGGTGATATTCTAAAAACCAATTTGACGGAAGGATTACCTGAGAAAGAAATTTATTCTCGTCAAAAGAAATTTGGATTAAATGTTATTCACAAAAGAAAAGTTAATTTACTAATTATTCTTCTCCGCCAGTTTACAGGAAATCCGCTGATTATTATCTTAGGAGTTGCTACCTTTTTTTCATATTTCCTGGGACAACACATGAGTTCATATTATATTTTTGGAATTATTATAGCCAGCGTTCTTCTTGGATTGTGGAATGAGTATACGGCTGAAAAAACCGTTGACAATCTTTTAAAAAAAATCTCCCCCACGGCCTTAGTTATTCGTAATAATGAAAAAATTGAGATCCCGGTAATAAATCTTACGCTTGGAGACGTTGTTCTTCTCTCGCAAGGAAGCATAATCCCGGCTGATATCCGTCTTGTAGAAACAAAAAATCTTGAACTGAACGAATCGGCATTAACCGGAGAATCAAAGTCTGTTTTCAAAATAACAGACCCATTAATGTCTAAACCAACCTCAGTTGGTGATTATAAAAATATTGGTTTTATGGGAACAAGTGTAGAAAGCGGATCAGGCAAAGGAGTAGTTATCCGCATAGGAAAAATGACGGAATTTGGAAAAATTGCCCAAATCACGACATTCGTAAAGCCGATAACCGATTTTCAAAAAGGTTTGACTAATTTTGGGGATTTGATAATTAAAGTGATTATTTTGCTAACAATCGCAATCTTCTTGATCAATGCCCTATTGGGGCACAAACTTATTGATTCATTACTTTTTTCTTTGGCAATTGCGGTTGGCCTTACTCCCGAACTTCTTCCCGTTATCGTTACCGTTACGCTTTCGCATGGGGCAGGAAAATTAGCCAAGAAACATGCGGTAGCAAAACAGTTAATTGCGATTGAGAATTTGGGGAATATGGATATTCTGTGTACCGACAAAACGGGAACTTTAACTGAAGGAAAAATTACGCTGACAAATTATTTTAATTCCACAGAAAAAACAGATAACAATATTTTACAGTTTGCCTTAGATTGCAATAGCGCAATCATTCATCATGAAGTTGTTGGCAATACCATGGATGTGGCAATTTGGAAATATGCTTTAAATAATAATTTTAAATATGTAAAAAGTAATAAAATTGCCGAAGAACCTTTTGATTATAACCGCAAAGCGATGTATTGCGTTGTCGGTAAAGAGAGTGAAAGAACGATTATTGTAAAAGGAGCTCCGGATAAGATCCTTGAATATTGTACCGATATAGTTGATAAGAAAAATCTTTATCAGAAATTCGTTAAATTAAATGAGCAGGGATTGAGGATAATTGCAGTTGCCACCAAAAAAATTATAAAAAAAGATAATTATTCATGGAATGATATTGGAGGTCTGAAATTTGAAGGCTATTTAACTTTCCTTGATACCCCCAAAAAATCAGCCAAAGAAGCGCTCTTGAGACTGCGTAGTCTCAATGTTCAGACAAAAATTATTACCGGAGATAATGAAATTATTACCAGTCATATCTGTGAAGAAATAGGAATACCATTTAAGGGAATATTGCTAGGGAGAGACATCGATATTCTTTCCGATGAAGCTTTCCGGAAAAAGATTTTATCCGTTGATATCTTTGCCGGTGTTAATCCGGAGCAGAAGCTTCGCATAATTCAAACCCTGCAAGGACTTGGTCATACGGTTGGATATTTGGGAGACGGGATTAACGATATTCCCTCTTTACACGGCGCGGATGTTGGCATTTCCGTAAATACCGCCGTTGATGTGGCAAAAGATGCTGCGGCAATAGTCTTACTTAGAAAAAGCCTAGATGTAATAGCCGATGGAATCATAGAAGGGAGAAAAACTTTCAGCAACACAATTAAATATATTCTCATGGCAACCAGCAGTAATTTCGGGAATATGTTTTCAGCGGCCGGAGCATCTTTCTTTCTGCCCTTTTTACCGATGACACCGGTGCAAATTCTTCTTACTAATGGACTATATGATCTTTCTCAAACCAGTATCCCCTCTGACAACGTAGATCCGGAATCATTGCTTAAGCCACGACACTGGAACATTAATTTTATTAAAAATTACATGATTTTTTTTGGACCGTTGAGTTCAATTTTTGATTTTGCAACCTTTGGAACAATGCTTTTTGTATTTCATGCTCAAAAGTCTCTTTTTCAAACAGGCTGGTTCATTGAATCAATTGCGACGGAAATTCTGATAGTCTTTGTTATCAGGACAGCCCGGACGCCCTTTTTCTTGAGTAAACCAAGCAAGTGGTTATTTTTTACTTGCATTTTATTAACAATTGTAGGCGTGACATTGCCGTTTACCCCACTGGCTAAACCTTTGGGATTCGTCATCCCCCCTCCTGAATATTTTATTATTCTTATGGTTCTAATTACCGCCTATCTCACTTTTGTAGAAATAGTAAAATCATTTTTCTTGAAAAAATTCAGCTTGTAGATATTTTCAAAATTAAATTTTATCTTGTGCCAGTTTGAGGTTATTTGGCTCCCTCTGGGAGAATATGTGGAGAACTATTATGCTAGTTTGTAAATTTGAAAGTGGAAAGAATCTGATTAAAAATGGGCGAAAACTCTTTTGCTAATTTTTCTTTTTCTTGACTTGTGGCATTTAGTTGCGGAAAGATAGATAGATAGAAATAATAAGAAAATCCATTGTGGCTAGCATCGTATATCTCCCATACTGTTGTTCGTGGGTCTATTTTTAAGTTTACATCTTTTGATAAGACAAAATTTTTGTCTTTAGGTCTTGTTGTCTTACATGTTATGGAAATTTCCAAGATTGCGCCGGTTAAATAATTGGGAGGAAGGTAGCCATTGTATCCAAAATCTAAAGGATAATTTTGACTTTCAAATGTAATTTTCCCAATTTCGCTTTCGTAAGGCTTATTTGGATCTTGTCCCCAACAACTTCTTAATATTCCCTTTCTCAAATTCGCATCATCATAGGCTAAGCGCACAAACCATCCTTTAGGGTATTTTACTTCAAAACCATATTGATCAGTAAAATAAGCAGTATATGTCTTCCAATCTGCGGTTGCATCAATAACATTAGATTTGGAAATTTGTTTAGATTGTTGTTGCTTAAAATAATAAGCACCACCGACACAGACAAGAATTACTGCGAGGATGAAAATTGCAATGATTGGCGCTATGCCTTTTTGTTTTTGCATATTTTACTTTAAAAACTTAAAGCTATAAAGCATTTGATTAAAAATCAACACTTTTTCATTATTATTCATTGCCTCAAAAAACGCTTCAGAATCTGTCTTGGCGGTACTATTTATGTCTACTCCCAAAGACGCTGTAATATAATTATTATTTTGCTGTTTTGTATAAAAGTTAATAGCTAAAAGTGTATTTCTAATAAACCAAATATCACTTTTGAAGGGAATTCCATTTATTGCAATATTTATTACCCAATTATCCATAAGTTTAGTATTTCCAGCTTTTGACTGAGGAACCGAAACAAAGGTTCCCTGAAAAAGAAGGGTTTGGGGCTCTTTGTTTATAGAAAAGACTATTGCGGAAGAATCCTTCACGTTGGCAGGTGTATTAAAATACACTATATCTCTATCGCTTATATCTGTTTTCGGTCCAAAAGAACTATCTAAATATGTATAATTTTGAGGGTATTTTACCTCAAATCCATATTGTTTATTTGTATACGTTTTCCAAGTTGAAGTATCTACTGTCTGATTTGGTCCGGTGTATTTGATGGTGGAGAAAATTTTCAAAATGACAGCACGATTAAGAGAAGATGGTTTATTAGCTATGGCACTAACAATATGCCCAATGCTGTTAACTTTCTGGTATGGGAGTTCCCCTATTGATGAGAATGACCAGTTTTCCGTACCATCTTTGTTAAGAGTGTCCGAACAGGTTAGTACGGAATTATTATAAAGTTTAAGTGTTTTTTTGTTGGGATCACACATTCCGCCAAAACCAGAACCCCAGTCCAAGTAAACACTTCCCTCTTTACCTTCCAACGTAATTCCCTTACTGTTACTATTTCCGTTTCCTCTTCTTTCTGTTACTTTCCATTCAGGCGGATACTGTATCGAAAACTCTCCCTCATTATTTGTATATGTTTTCCAGTTGGCAGTTGCATCAACAACGCTAGATTTGGAAACTGGTTTAGCTTGCTGTTGTTTAAAATAATAAGCGCCACCAACGCAGACAAGAATTACTGCGAGGACAACAACTATGATAATGGAGGATATGCCTTTTTGATAATTTAAATGTTTCATAGATTTATTATGATCTGCTTGCTAGAATTTTATATCTCCTCTGAATTTTATTGACTTAATAACGTTAATAAAATCTGTTTTATTGTTTGTATTACAGGTATAAAAATAGTAAGAAGTTCTGCTTTTATCTCCGATTGGCAAAAATGCAGTATAGATACTTTTATTTGTCATAGATCTAAGATATAAGGGAGCTTTTCTGGATCCAACATCCAGTATTTCTTGATTTTTTAATTCGCCTTTAAAGTTAGTTATGGTACCATCCCACTCATTGATATTGCTAAATGACATTGTTGAAAAAATAACAATACAATCATTAGCGGAATTGTTCATTAATTTAAGATAATTATTATTAAACACCTGATGATTTTTCATTAAAATAAGCCTTGGGGAAGCCATGCCTCCTTGAGAATTGTAGTCATCCATCATACTATCATCTGTTGCAAAATAATCAGATGGGGCAGTTATTTGAGCAATAAAATAATTATTAGGGCCGGTAGATAAGTTTATTGTATTCATGACTGTTGGTGAATTTTTTACTTGCTGTTGTTTAAAATAATAAGCGCCACCAACGCAAACAAGAATTACTGCGAGGATGAAAATTGCAATGATTGGAGCGACGCCTTTTTGAAAGTTTGAGTGCCTTGTAGCTATTTGCTGGGTGTTATTAGTTGTAATTATCCACATGATACAGCTAATTGCAGTCTGTGTCAAACAAAAGTAACCCAAGAAGCTCCCTACATCATGCCTCATGAGTACGGCTTTGGCTCACCTGATGGATGGTTAGAACCGTTTCCTTAACATGCTATACTAAAAATAATGAAAGCTAGAATTATTGTAGTCGGCCTTATTGAAAAAGACGGTAAGTTTTTACTTGGTGAAAAATCCGTGAATGTCGGACCGTATGCAAATACTTGGCATATTCCGGGAGGAGGAATAAACCCTGAAGAAGAATCTATGGAAGACGCTTTAAAAAGAGAAATAAAAGAAGAAACGGGAATTGAAATACAAAACATACAACCCGTAGGATTTGATGAAGATTACGAGAAAAACAAACATGCTGAAATGACACATTACATTTTTCTTGATTTCAAAGCAGATTATCTATCCGGAGAGATTAAAGCCGGTGACGACATGAATAAGCTTCAATGGATAGAAAAAGACAAATTGAATGATCTGAATATAAATAAACCCACAAGAAAATTGTTACAAAAACTAAATCTTATTTAGTTCCGTGAAATAGACAATATTCAAATTGCGGTTTAGGAGTATAATATATACATATGACAGGTTTTGTAGGAAATATTGAAGAGTTAACGCTTGCAAACAATAATTTTAGAAAAGTAATCTACACCGGACAACACGCTCAGCTTGTCCTTATGAGCTTGTTGCCAAATGAAGAAATAGGAATGGAAGTTCACGAGACAACGGATCAATTTCTAAGAATTGAAAAAGGCGAAGGGAAAGTTATCATGAATGGAGAAGAGAATTTGCTAAAAGATGGAAGCGCAATTCTAGTTCCTGCGGGAACACAACATAATATTATAAATACCTCTTCAATTAATCCGATGAAACTTTATACTGTGTATTCTCCCCCTCATCACAAAGACGGAATTATACATAAAACTAAACAGGAAGCAGAAACAGATACTACAGATCACATATAATTTTGAGGCTACTTTACTCCCCTGGTTGAATATATGGGGAACTATTACTTCAGTTTGTAAATTTGAAAGTGAAAAGGATCGTGTGGCTGCTCTTTTTAGCTCCGCTATCTTCGAGAAAATGATTGATCTAAAAGGCCAGGGGTGCCTTTGGCATTTTAATCATTGCCTGTTGCTTGACTTCTTTCGCCGGGTCCCAGGTAGCTGCCAAAGGAGTCGGCACGCCGCTTCCCATCATCCCAAACACCTTTTTCCCCTCAAGTACCTTGTCAAGATCTTGCCATGTCCCAGAGGCATAAGGGGCCATCTTCTCCATCCATTCTTGATGATTGGCAGCCTCACTTGGGTGCCGCAGATAGATTTCTCCCTTTGCCATTGTACCATCCTGGTTCATTACACGAATACCCCCCTCCGGATTACGCCAAAGATACATTCCCGGAAGTTTCTGCCAGACCGCCCTTACGGAGTGCTCCTGCGTTTGAAGGAAATCAGCACCTTCGAATGCCTTTCTCTTCTCTGAGCCGTCTTCAAGTCCACCCAAGTTGTTTTTCCGTGTTGAATATTCTTCTGTATCCGCTACTTCCATTCTCATATTTTATAATGATGCGAATCCCTTTGTCAATATAATAAAATGACTGATTTTAGATTAAATTTTTCTCATTAATTTCAATCGTAGCTTTCCCAACAGTAGTAAGGCTTATTGATTAATTTGGCTACCCCCGGTTGAATATGTGATGAACTATTATCAGACAAAAGATTCCAGGACTAGAACCTGTTTATCGGGTAAAGGAGAAAGAGTTAATAATTGTATTTAGAGTTGGATCTTGAACTATATCTTGCTCTTCTGGACCAAATAATACAACATTTTTACCATTGGAGAATCCTATATACCAACCCGCAGTTCCCTCACCGACTGGATTATAAAAAGATTCAGCTTGTAGATTACTTACTGTAACAGTATTGCTCTTAAAACCCTGTTGATTGCCATAATATTGAGTTATGTATTGATCAAGAGATTGTTCGGTTGGATGTTCCGAAAACCACAATTGTCCCCTGTAAAGAATTGTATTCCCCCCGTTACCACCCCTATATGCTGTTAATGGATCATAAACTTGTGTATTATCAGTTAACCAATTATTGGGATAGGTAAAAGTGAAATCTTTACCTGTATATGTTTTTTGTGTTTGATTGATAAATTTGAAGGTGGAAAGAATTTGATCAACAACTGTTTTATCTGATGCTTCTTTACTAAAGGAAATTTCATATATCAAGTTGTTGTTTTTAATAACAAAAACATCCATGGCGACTTGCATTGTATTGGATAAGGACTGTAAAAGGAGTGCTGGATAGCTCTGAAAAGTCGATTGAACAGATTTCCAGTTATCGTCTGGAAATTGACCATTATTTTTTTCTTTTATAAGCCAGTTTTCCATTGTATCCGTAGTTTGAATTGCGTTAACTTCAAAAGCATATCCCATTCCCTCAAGGAGTCTAGTTCTTGATCCCTCCTCCTGAATAGAAAACATAGCATCAGGATATTGGAAAGAGTAATAGTTCTGTGTATTCGTATATGTTTTCCAATTTGCAGTTGGGTCTGAAGTTGGGGTTGGAGTAGATTGAGTTACGGTCGGAGTTGCTTGTTTTTGAACAATTAACTTGTTTTGTCTTGCTCCTAAATAATATGTTCCACCGCCAATGATTAACAACAAGACAACGATTAATAAAGCCCACTTAAATTTACTTCCTGAAGAAGGAATTTGAGCGGTTGTTTGCTGTAAGCTCATCTGAGTTACTGGAGTTTGATTTTGAACTGGTTGGGTTTGAATATTTGGATCCATAAAACTAGTCTTTCAAATTGCGGATCATAAGTCAATAAATAAAGATTATTACAATAAGAAGCTTTTGCTCCCTCTGAGAGAATATGTGAGGAACTGGTATCAGGAAAAATTATTTGCTTAGGATCTGTTCTGAAATAGTTTAAATAGCCAATAATAATACTCCAGCCACCATAATTACCGAGCCAATAATTTTTTTACCCATTGTTTTTTCCTTAAGAAATATTCCGCCAATTATTACAGTGAATATTCCTGATGATTTCATAATGGCTGTAACATAACCAAGATAGTTACTTGCAAAAGCACTATATGCTGCCAATTGAGCAAGTGCTGCCCCCAACCCATAGATAATAAGAGTTAAAAGGTTATCCTTGATATCCTGCTTATATTTTTTAAAGGCTGAAGTATTAATAGCTAAAAAATAAATAGTTGCAAATACCATCCCTACAAAAGAAGCAAATAGAGGTGTTGTGGGATTAGTTTGGAAAATAGCCTGTTTTTGAAATATGGGAGTTATTGACCAAAGAAACATAGCAAATAAAGAGAGTAACACCCCTTTGTTTTTAAAAAGATTAATAAGGGAAGCAAGTAAGCCTTTCTTATTACCCCCCAGACTTAGAACATAAGAACCTATAACTATTAAAAGTATTCCTATTAATCTAAGTCCGTTTGGTATTTCATTTAAGAACATAAATGCAAATAAAGTAGTAAAGACTGGACTAAAAGAAGATATGGGACCGATAAGAGATATTTCAGATATTTTTATGGATTTAAAGTATGAATAGAAAGCAACGATATCAAAAATGGCAGATGCGAGCATAAAAAAATAAAGCATAATCCCCGCTTTTGGAAAACCTCCCGTTAACAAAATTAAAATTACCATCCAGGGAAGAGTAAATAAAAATGTAAATAAGAGAAGCACTGAGGAAGGAATTTTACTAGACCATTTTTTAATAAGGAAGATAGATAATGCTGTCCAGAGGGAGAAGAATAAAGCCTCAAAAAACCACATACATGAATATTATATCAAGAAGTTTCCTATATCGTACAATACGCTTGTCTCAAGAATACGGATTTTGCTCCCCCCAATTGAATATGTGGGAATTATTATAACTTGACTTCAACAGATATTGGTAGATGATCTGATCCTTTTGTCTGACCAACCATAAAAGAATCAAATGGAATGTCTTTAGTAACAAAAATATAGTCAAGTTTGCAATAAATGCCTTGCGGTTTACATCCTGGACACCCCTCTTCGTAAACGCTCCATGTCGGTAATAGTATCCTATCAGTGTTTTCAAGAATGTTGTCTATGTGTTTTACGGCAATGCTATTCGGTGTCGCATTAAAATCTCCCATAACAATAGTATGGTCTTTGGGTAAGAGTTTTGCGAGAGTATCCGCCTGCAATTCCTGTATTTTTGATGGTTTTTGATGTGTGTGAAGAAGATGAGTACTAAATACATGAAGTAATGTTTTATTTATTTGAATATCTGCTTGTAAGGCTGTCCTTGCTTCCTCTGATGAAAGTATGTGTGTTTTACTGCTAACGATCTTATGTTTACTTAGAATAGCATTTCCCCAATCAAAAACCCTATCGCCTTCTGTATATGTTCTTGTTTTTGCAAAGGTCCATTCATATGACAGTTTTTCTGCAATAACTTGTGCTATATTATTGCTTCCATCAAGATTTTGTACTACCTCCTGCAAGCCAATTATGTCAGCATTTGCTGTTTTCAAATATTCAATTATTTCAGACAGATACTTCCCATTCCAAATATTCCAGGAAAGAATTTTTATTTTCATGAAGTAATTATATCACTTTCTTTTGAGGCTATTTTGCTCTTTCTGGTTGAATTTGTCGGGAACCGGTATCAGAGTATTTCTTTGTTAGGTCGTCTTCTTTGTGAGAGAGAAATTTCTTCTGCTAAAGGTTCTAATTTTTCGTCGAGAATTTTGTAAAGCTTACTAAGATTGTTCTGTATCAATGAATAATGATCAGGAATTCCCAGAGTGACTATTCTTTTTGGTTTAACCCCATAATCTGTTTCGATTTTTTGCTGGACCCAATCATCAAGAGCAACGGCAACGTCAGCCTTCTCCAGCATTTCATCAGTGAGTTTTGTAACATGATTAACGCCAAAAGCCATGGAGAGTATCTTCGGACTGAAATAACTAGGAGCATTAATTCCTGCAGATTGAATCTCAACATCAAAGCCTTTCTGATCAGCAAGTCTTCGGAAAACTTCGGCTGCCCGGGGACTTCTATTAAGGTTTTCATGGCAAATAAACAATATCATCATAATATTGCCGATAGTTTAGCACAGATTACTTAAATTTTTCAAAAAAAGCGACAGAAGTTCGGCTTTGCCTAGTGAGAGCTCGTGGCCATTTAAGCTCTCCGTCACGGTCTAGACCCGTTAAGGTTATAGCCCTATTTTGCTCCCTCTGGTTGATTATGTGGGGAACTATTATCGGGAATATTTACCAAATAAGTATGTAAGATTATAAATTGATAAACAGGTGGAGAATATTGGAATATGCTACCTTTCGTTGCCTAGTCTGGATCTATTAGTTTCTAAATCTTGTTTTCTTGACTCATATAACACGAGCCGTTCTCCTTGCATTATTCTTTCTATTCCTCTTGCGATTATGGGCCAATCACAACGTTCATCTAGCACACTCGCTCCACATGCAATAGCATCTTTAATGAAAGGATGATCTCTTTCTAACTCAGTTCTTAGTAACACTTTTGTATTTGGCAACCACTCAGCAAGTTTTTGGAATCTTCTTGGGTTAATTTCGTCATAAAACGTATTTGGAGTTCCTGTCACAATAATTACAACATCAGGTCGAGCTTTAACTAATTGCTTAAAGTTCGTTGATAAGCTTCCTCCTTGATATACTGTCTCAAATTGTCCAAATAGAGAAAGTTTTTCATTCATTAACCTTCTTTGTTCGGTTAAGCCCGAAATTAATGCAAGTCGTATTTTCATAAGACGTTCTTAATGAAGCGATTGTACCAGAAAAAGTTCCCTACATCGTATACTACGCATGCCACAGGGGTTTTTGCTCCCTCTGAGAGAATATGTGAGGAACTACAAAAACTAATTCCTTTCAACCGAAATTGTGCATTCGCCGATTAAAGCCGCTATTGCGCCGACGGCTGCCAGGACCGGAGCGATAACTGTGCCGACGACACCGAAGGTCAAAGGAAACGTAACCAAATCTTTTCCGCTCTTATCCTTAACCGTAATCCTCCTGACGTTCCCCTCTTTAATTAATTCTTTAACTTTTTTCAACAGTCCCTCACCGTTGACTTTGAATGATTCATTTTTAGCCATACTATTTTCCTCCTTCCGCTTTGTAGATTTCAAAGGTCGTTTTAATTAAGGTATCGGGATTAAGCGAGATACTGTCGATTCCGCATTCAACCAAGAATCTGGCAAACTCCGGATAGTCGGACGGCGCCTGACCGCAAATGCCGATATACTTCCCTCTTTTTCTGCAAATGCCGATAACCTGCCTGATTAAATCCTTAACCGCCTGATTATTTTCATTGGCAATCTTTCTGACCTTATCATTTCCGTCCCGGTCGATTCCTAAAACCAATTGGGTTAAATCATTGGAGCCGATAGACATACCGTCAAAGACATCCAGGAACTTGTCAGCCAAAATCACATTGGCGGGAATCTCACACATGACATAAATCTTCAGACCTTTTTCTCCCCGCTTTAAGCCCGACTCCTCGATTATCTTAACTACCTTGGCTCCCTCCTCAGGCGTCCGGCAGAACGGCACCATCACCATCAGATTAGTCAGTCCCATTTCGTTACGGACTTTTTTGACTGCTTCCAGTTCTAATTTAAAGGCGGGCAGGAAGTCGGGATCATAATATCTTGAAGCGCCACGCCAACCGATCATCGGATTCTCCTCCTGCGGTTCATAAGCTTCTCCGCCCAGCAAGTTTCTGTATTCATTAGTCTTAAAATCAGAGAATCTGATGATGACAGGATTAGGATTAAAGGCCGCCGCAATCTGAGCGATGCCGTAGGACAGAGTGTTAATATAAAATTCAAGACCGGATTTATAGCCCCTGGTCTTGTCGTCAATTTTGGCTTTAGTCTTTTCATCAATTTTGTCATAATTAATTAAAGCCAAAGGATGAATGCCGATTTCCGACTGAATGATAAACTCCTCGCGGGCCAGTCCCACACCTTTGTTGGGCAGGAAGGATTTTTCAAAAGCTATTTCCGGACTGGCGATATTGACTAAAACATGAGTCCTGGGGGTCGGGATCTTGCTGATATCATGCTCCGTCACTGAATAATCCAAAATACCCTTATAGACCAATCCGTCCGAGCCGGTGGTATCAACCGTCACCTCTTCCCCGGTTCTAAGTAAAGTAGTGGCATTGCCCGTTCCGACTACCGCCGGAATCCCCAATTCACGGGCGACAATGGCAGCATGCGAAGTCCTGCCGCCTTTATCGGTAATGATAGCCGAAGCCAGTCTCATGATCGGCTCCCAGTCCGGATCGGTAATAGTCGTGACCAAGATCTCGCCTTTATTAAACTTGTCTATTTGCTTGGAATCGTGTATCACATTGACCTTGCCGGTGGCAATCTTGGAACCGACGGAGGCGCCGGTCAACAAGATATTGCCCGTGCCCTTCCTCTGATACTCGGTAACCTTGCTGAAATCCTGCTGGGAGTGGACTGTCTCCGGTCTGGCCTGGACTATGTACAAATCACCATTGGCCCCGTCCTTGGCCCATTCCAGGTCCATCGGAGTCCAGTGCTTGTTGCGAGTAGAGTAGTGTTTCTCCACCTCAACCGCCCACTTAGCCAGGGTCAAAACTTCCGCATCCGTCAGAACGAACCTCGATCTCTCCTCCAGCGTCGTATCGATTATTTTGGTCCCCGGATGGGAATAAATCATCTTAGACAGTTTGCTACCCAGTTTTTTCTTAATAATCGGGTCAAATTCATCTTTGTTGATTAATTTTCCAAGACCCGAAGCCTTAAGGAGTCCCAGGGTCTTCTTAAAGATGACAAACTCATCCGGGGTAACTTTTCCCTGAACAACCATTTCCCCCAGTCCCCAGGCAGCGCTTATTTCCACAATGCCGGAAAAACCCGACTCGGTATCCAGAGTAAAGATCACTCCCGAACAGGCCAGATCGGACCTAACCATCTTCTGGACTCCGACCGAGAGAGATATTGACATGTGACTAAAGCCCTTATCGATTCTGTAGGAAATGGCCCGCGGGGTAAACAGTGAGGACATGGCATCTTTGACCGCTATTAAGATGGCTTCTATTCCCCTGACGTTTAAATAGGTGTCATGCTCCCCGGCAAAGGAAGCGGTCGGTAAATCTTCAGCCGTGGCTGAGGATCTGACGGCACAATCTTCCGTACCCGAATATTTGCTCTCAAAAATTTTATGCTCTTTTCTGATGGCCTCTTCCAGGGATTTAGGAAAAGGAGTGGCTAAAAATTTCGCCCTGATTTTTTTGGAAACGGAACTGAGTAAATCCAGGTCCTGGCCTTTTAGATCAGCTAATTCGGATTCAATATATTTACCTAAATCAGTTTCCGAGAGGAAATATTTGTAAGCGGTAGCGGTAACGGCGTAACCGGTCGGAATCCGGACACCTTTTTTTAAAAGTGAACCGATCATTTCTCCGAGTGAAGCATTTTTTCCACCGACTTCGGGGACGTCGGCAATTCCAAGTTGTTCAAAGGGGATAATAAATTTTTTGGCAGCCATTGATTTATGATAGCGATAAAGATTTAATTTGTAAACCCTCTCTTTTTTTTAAAGACTAGTACTGATAGAATCAGAAAGATGGAAAAGAAAAAAGTCCACAATTTCGCCATTGATGCCTTGAGAGCCATTGCCATTTTGGCCGTGGTCGGAGTTCACACTACCACCCGCGTCCTGGAAGCCTCCTCATTTAACATCTTAGGTTTTTCTTTTACGCTTTTTATCAATCAGGCTTTACGTTTTGCCGTGCCCCTGTTTTTTATGATTTCAGGCTTTGTTTTAGAGCTGAACTTCCGTTTTCATCAAAATTATTTAAGCTATCTTAAAAAACGTTTCTCCAAAATTTTTCTGCCTTACCTTTTCTGGAGCGCTATCTATTATTTTTTCATTTACACCACTCACACCATCAATTTCGGCAATACGCTTTTGTACGGGGCGGCTTCTTATCAACTCTATTTCATTCCGACCCTCTTAATCTTCTACATTATTTTTCCCCTAATCCACAAACTCTATAAAATAATTGCCAACAAGTGGGTCATGATAGCTCTAGGCATTATACAAATTTACCTTCTCTATAGAACTTATTACGTCACTCCCCTGCCAATTTTCTATCCCTTAGCCATTGCATGCTTAAATTACTACGCCTTTATTCTGGGTATGGTTAGCTCCCATCATCAGGACTTTTTACAAAAACTAACAAAATGGATTATTCCGACCGGTATTTTATCCATAGCCCTAGCAATAGCCGTTTTTATCCAAGGCAGAAGTCTGTATCTTAAAACCAATAACTATTTGTATTTCTATTCCCAGTGGAGACCAAGCGTATTAGCCTACACTATTGCCTTGGCCGCTTTTCTTTATATTTTATATAATAAATTAAATTTAAACCCAAGGATTATCAAACATTTTTCCCGTTTATCTTTTTTTGTTTTCTTTATCCACGTCATAATCCTGGAACAGTTCTGGAATTTCATCGGGAAAAAAATTATCGGAGGGGAAATATTTTTTAACATCTTGTTCTTCGTCGCCGTCGCCGGTATCTCCTACGCCATCGCCTATCTCGTCCACAAGATCCCCCTAGTTTCAAAACTAACCGGATAGAGCCTGATTGTGCTATAATCTCGCCATGACAATCTACGAGGGCACACCAAAAAGACCGTATTTCAGCTGTAAATTTGTCAGGGTTAATGACGTTATTGCCATCACTGATCCGGAAGACACAAAAACAAACCATAAATCTCTGGCCCAAGAAGACGGCTTATTAAAAGAATTCAAAAGATTAAAGCAAAGCAGCCCGACTGACGTAGACGCCGGTACCGCCCTCTTCGCCAAACTTTCCCGAAACTACCCGACCATTATCTTAAAAGGCAGTAGCTCTACCCTGGAACTTTCCCAAAATTCTACAGCCCGGACAAAAACAGTTGAAATTTTTTCCGCCAAAACTCCGGGATACCGCATTAAAAGCATTTAAGACTTGGGGAAATTCTTTAGCCGTTCACGATTAAACCGAGGATAAAAACGGTCAGCATAATTAATTGACACAAAATACAAACCGGACAAACGACGTGCAACTGAAATAACTCTCTGTAACTTATCCACAGACAAAATAATAAACCAAAAGTAGCCATAAACAAAGTAACTTTCTTATGTTTAAAAATAGAGGCAAAGAAAATAACGATGTAGCCGATTAAACCAAATAGAGGCGTAGGGTAACCTAAAGTTTTAGAAACCGAACCGGAGATAATGGCGTTACAGTTAACCACAGAATTAATATTGCAGGGCTTAAATGAGGAGTGAGACATCTGTTCAATCAAAAGATAGATTGCCAGGAGAATGCCGACAAAAGATAAAGCTTTAATCCAGGCGAAAATTTTAACGTCTTTCATAGGATTATTTCTTGTTTATCTGTTTCCACAGCCAGATACCGACAAAGATTAAATCGATTAAGACAACTATGGCAAATAAGAGCGGTAAAAATCCGAAACCGGAACCCATACCACTTGACCCGGTCATACCGTATCCTCCCTGCCAAGCTCTGATGTTCATCATAGCGAGTCACCTCCTCTTAATTTAAAATTGCGACAAAGAAGTTTAAGATCATAGCAAAACTGACCCAGGCAATATACGGGACTAATAACCAGTAAGCTGTGACTGAGATTTTCTTAAACAGGGACAGGGTATAAAAAATGCTGATCCACAAAGCGATAATGACTAGGAGTCCGACATAAGGCAGATGCAGACCAAAAAACACCAGTGACCAGAGAAGATTTAAAAGAAGCTGAAGAATAAAAACCTCGAAAGCCGCCTTAACTTTCTTATGCTTCAAGCCCTTGTTCCAAACCAGGAACAAAGAAATAGCCATTAAGGCGTACAAAACCGACCAGACCGGACCAAAGATAAAATTGGGCGGATTAAAAAAAGGCTTATTCAAATGAGCATACCAAGTGGCGATTGAAGAGAAAGTTGCCAAACTACCGAAAAAGGCAACCAGGAAACACAAACAAATCGAAGCGATAAGTTTTGATACCTTCATCATACTTAGTATTCTCTAAAAAAAATTTCTTGTCAAGAAACTCCTTACTTAATTCCAGTGTAGTTCAAATATGCGTAAGTTATAAAAATGGTAACCGCAATAACAAAAAGAACTACTCCGATAAAAACTTCCCTTGTCAGGGTGACTGAATCCTTCTTAGATTTGACTGCTCTTGATCTTGATCTTGATTTTGCCATTGATATCTCACCTCCTACTAGCTGCCATTAGGCAGGCCTATATTTATAGTACAGTTAAAGTTTTATTTGTGTCAATGGCTTATAACATTTTTATTGTGGTATAATCCTAAATCATGTCAAATAAGGAAGCCAATACTAACATTTTAAGCTATGGCGCCAGAGAGGCGGCCAGCGCCCTCTTAAGACCCAAGTACCTAAAATACGAGATAATCGACGAGGATAACGCCCTACCTAAGGCTGAAAAAACCCTCAAGGATCACCATGGATTAATCGTGGCCACCACTCACTTCAATGAAAAGGATTCTCCCAGCTTAATTGAAGCCATATTTCAGAACAAGACAATGGGGAAAAAGAAGTTAATTATACCGGTTGCCCTGCATATGGACCATCCTGTCTACCATCTCTTCGGAGGAATACTCGGTGTCTCCTTAATGCCGATAGTCACCCAAAGCACGATAGATAAAGGCTTAAACGAAGGTCATCCCAAAAATTACGGCTTCGGAAAATATATCGATAAATCAGCCAAGGGGCTTGAAAAAGGTCAGATTGTTGACCTGTTTATCCAAGGCACCCGAAAGCCAAAGCTCGGACAGCCGGATCCGGACAACCTGGCCCTAGCTCCCCTCGTGGCCAAAGGCAGAAATGACCCGGAAAACGCTGTTTTATTCGTCGCCCTGGGAGTAAAAGGAATAACAGATTACTCTCAAGAAAAAATAAAGGGTACTTATACCGTCAACTTAATCTCCTGTCTGACCTTTGCCGAGATTCTAACCAGAGCCAAAGAAATTGCCCAAAGACCGGAAAACTTAGCCAATAAAACCAAAATTTTAAGATTTGTCGACCAAGTCGGTTTTGATGAATTAGCTAAACGCGTTCCTGAGGGCTACCTCTAAAAATTATTTTTCAGTTCCGAGGATCACCTGGACCGGCACTGCCGCGCTCGAGGACAAAACCTGAGTATCTCCCAGCGTATAGGTATTACTCAAGGTAGTTTTAAGCTCAGCGATAAAACCCGAATCCACCTGAGACTGGGCCTTTATAATAGTCGTGGTATAGTCAGAATTATCAGCATTGCCGACGGAGGAAACCGTGTAGCCTGCCGCCGCCAAGACTGCCTTTTCCTTTGAGGCTTCCCCGGTAACTGTACTGCCGTTTAAGATTTCTATTTCAAATTTAGTCAGATCAGGCGTAGCTGTCGGTACCGGGGTAGCTGCCGGAGTAGGAGTGGCTGAAGCCTTATTGACGACTGTGGCAACCCTATTAAAGGCGCCTTTCCTGTAAGCAAAAAGCCCGATTAATAAAACTATGGCGACGGCAAAAATCAGAAGTATCGGCCACATGTAATTTTTATTCCCCGTACTGTCGGGCATATTTAATTCCGAATTAACTCTTTCTTTGAAAGTACTCAAAGGGTCTCCGGGAAAGGCTTCCGGATTTTCCGGAACTTCCGGAGTTTCGACCGGAGAATCTTCAATGACGATTGTTTCCGTAACAACATCGGAAACAACTACCGGCTCTTCCGTTGCCACTTCTTCGGTAACCGGAGCTTCTACCGGTTTTTCCTCTGTCTTTTTATGTGTAGTAGGCATCTTAATTTTTCCTTATGTCTATTTATACTAGTACCTATTTTAAAATATGTCAAATCACAATCAAAACAATTTGAAGAAATTAAAAATACGCTATTGGAATTTAATAATGACAATTAAGACTGATAAAACAATCTATTTACCCATTGCACTCTTTACAAATATATGATAATCTTCATTTCATTCTATGACAGAACAAAATCGCTTACCACAGAAAACTATCCCTAGCGGCGGACATAATGGAAGGATTACTGAACATAAGCCGACAGTGCCCACCGTAAACGTGGTCCATTTGAACAAACTAGCCATTAACGTACCAAAAAATATTTCTACAATCAATAGTAGTTGCATCAAGGCTGAAGTAATTTATAGAAATGGTGACAATGGAGGAAAAGTAGAAAAAGTTGTTAAGCTCATTCCCGTAACTAAAGAGCCTCTAACTCCTGTCTTTAAAAGAAGCGTTGGCGGACACACGGTAGGCGGAGGAGGAACCAGCCCAGAAGCCTTAAGACGAGCAAAACGAAAAGCCAGAGGCGGGATTAATAAATAAACTTTAAATTCCAACTCCTTTTCCCCCATCTTACTCTTCTCCCTTAAAATTGGTAAAATAAGCTAATGAAAAGTTTTTGGAATAAACTTAAGAAACCGATTTTAGTTCAGGCCCCGATGGAAGATGTCACCGATACGGTCTTCAGACAAATAATTGCCAAGTGCGGTAAGCCGGACGTCTTCTTTACCGAGTTTACCAACGTTGAGGGAATGTGTTCCAGAGGTAAAGACAAAGTCGGTAAAAGGCTGATTTTTACAACAAGTGAAAGACCAATTGTGGCTCAGCTCTGGGGCATTGATCCGGAGAAATTTGAACAAACGGCAAAGAAAGTCTTAGACATGGGCTTTGACGGAATCGATATTAACATGGGCTGTCCGGAAAAATCAGTTGTCAAAAAAGGCTCCTGTGCCGCCCTCATTAATAATCAACCTCTGGCCAAAGAAATCATTGCGGCCGTTAAAGCAGGCGCTCCGGGACTGCCTATCAGCATCAAAACCCGAATCGGAGTTAAAGAAATTCAAACCGAAAAATGGGCAAAGTTTCTCCTTGAGCAAAACCTGGATGTACTAACGGTTCACGGACGGACGGCTGAAGAGATGTCTGACTGCCCCGTTCACTGGGAGGAAATTGAAAAGGTGGTAAAAATAAAACAGGATATGAAAGTAAAAACTTTAATCATTGCTAACGGCGACGTTAAAAGCCGCAAAGAAGCGGAAGAAAAATGTCAGCAATACGGGTTGGACGGCGTGATGATCGGACGGGGCATTTTTGAAAATCTCTGGGTTTTCAATAAAAAAACTGATCAGACTCAAATCCCCTATCAGGAGAAATTAAAACTTTTAAGAGAACATATTACCTTGTTTGATAAGACCTGGGGAAAAACAAAAAACTTTTCCATCATGAAAAAATTCTACAAAATTTATCTCTCGGGAGTACCCAATGTGAAAGATGTCAGAGTAGAAATAATGAAACTGAAAACCGCCAAGGAAACTCTGAAATTCCTAGAATCTCTTGGAGCTTAGGATAAAGCCGATGATGGCAATTGAAATTAAAAAGGAAACGATCGAGAAACCGTAGGCTAGTAACCTTAAATATTTTAAATTTTCAGATTTTTTCAATTAAGACTCCCTTGTCCGTATCTTTAATATTGTAGCCCAACTTCTTAATCTTATTCCGGAAATGATCTGCCTGAGTGAAACTCCCCTGTTTCCGCAAATGATTGCGCTCTTCAATTAAGAGTTGGACCTCATTGGGAACGACAACTTTTAAGAGCTTCTTTTTCTCCCGGGCATGTTCAAAATCCAGTCCCAAAACCTGATCCATCTTCAGCAAGCTTTCGGCTTTATCCGAATCGGAATAGTCAGACTTAACTAACTCCCAGACAACGGACAGGGCTTTGGCCATGTTCATATCATCATTTATCGCTTCCGAGAATTTCTCTTCATATTCCGGCACTCCGCCTTTTGGCTGCCTGAGATTAGCCACTTCATCAATCAATCTTTTGTAGGCGACTTGGGCTGCCCCTAGTGCTTCCCAGGTAAAATTCATTTCCTGGCGGTAATGGGTCTGAAGATATAAGTAGCGCAAAGCCAAAGGATCAAAACCCTTAGAGATCACATCTTCAACGGTATAAATATTGCCGACAGATTTACTCATCTTGTTTCCGTCAACGTGCAAAAAATTATGATGAACCCAATAGTTGACGAATTTCTGCCCCGTAGCCGCTTCCGACTGGGCTATTTCATTAGTATGGTGAATTGAAATATGGTCGATTCCGCCGGTATGAATATCTAAGGTTTCGGTATTTAAACCCTTGATGGCCATAGCCGAACATTCAATATGCCAGCCGGGAAAACCGACTCCCCAGGGACTGTCCCATTCCATCTGACGCTTTTGACCAAGAGGTGAAAATTTCCACAGAGCAAAATCAGTTAAATGCTTCTTGCCTTCCACCATCTCGACTCTGGCTCCGGCTTTAAGCTCGCTGATATTTTGCCCCGAAAGCTTAGTGTAATCAGGAAATTTGGAAGTATCAAAATATATCCCGTCGGCAATTTTGTAGGTATAACTTTTTTCCTCTAAGATTTGGATGAAAACAATCTGCTCTTTAATATAATCGGTGGCATGCATTAACAACTCGGGACGCTGAATGTTTAAGGCATCAATCGAATTTAAAAATTGTTTTTCAAATTTTTTGGCCGTTTCCCAGGTCGACAGACCAAACTTCCTGGCGCCTTTTTCCATTTTGTCCTCGCCCGTATCGGAATCGGAAACCAAATGTCCGACATCGGTAATATTCATTGCCTGCTTGACCCTGAAACCGTTAAACTCCAAAATACGGACTAGAATGTCATCACCGACATACCGGCGCATATGACCGATATGCTGATAGTCATAAACGGTCGGTCCGCAGGTATACATGTTGACGGCCGGAGGATTAATGGCTTTAAAGTCTTCAACGGCGTGACCTAGGGTGTTATAGATTCTTAACATAAGTGAATTATACCAGAACGGTTTAGCCTGCGGCGCCCCTGAATTGTTCGGCTTTGTTTTGTACCATTAAAACCGCAATCGGCTTGTCTTTCTTGTCTTCCTTCTGCTGAAGTTCCATCATTTCCTGTTTTTTCTCATTCTCGACTTTTTCCGCCGGTCTTTCTTCCTGTTTTTTAACCGGATTAAAAGTCGGATCATAATAATTTTCTTTAAACAGTTTATTCCGAAGTTCAGCTAATTTTTTCTGGTCATCAGGAGATTCGCCGGGAATTTGCTGCTGGAATTCAGATGGTTTTTGTGAAGAAGCAGGAGCAGCACTCCCGGAAGCATCCGGCCCATTAGCTGCGTCTTTGGCCATATCAGACTTACCGTATAAATCCTGGAGAAATTTTACCCTTTCTTCATCTGACTGCCACTCTTTTGGATTCTGACCCTGCTGATCCGGCTTAGCTCCGGCAATTTGCTCACCCAAATCTTCCGTCACCTCTCCGGGCAGCTTGACCACCTGCTTGCCTACCTGCTTAGCCGTTTGTCCAATTTGATTTAAGGCTGAGCCTAAAATTGTCGTATCGTCCATATTAAAATCTTAATTGTTTGACTTCCCAAAAGCAACATGATATAACCTAAGCCAACATATGTACCTTGGAGAAATAAAGCCAGGTCAATCAGGATCCCAGGAAGATAAAAACAGAGCTGCAGGCGACGCCGCCCTAGGCCGTGTATTAAAACTGACCCCTCGTATAAACGATAAGCGGCCGTTTCAACCTACCCATAAAGATATCGCTAAAGAAGCGAATATTGTGGCTCTGCCAACTTCCTTAATTAACCAGTTGGGATTTGAAGGCTTAGACTGGACATGGTGCGGCGAAAGCAAATTTAATTCAATGCCGGCCTTATACATAGGCAGGCCGCACAGCGACCGATTCATGACTACAGATGCCGATAAGGCGACCGGGACCATCGAGGTTGCCCGCATAGTTGACCAGTCCGAGGGTAATAAAAAATTTGTTCCGATAGCTTTGAGGATAGCCGGAGTTGTGAAAAAACCGGACAGCAAAAAACCGGGTCCGATAGTCGCCCTTTCCTTTAATCCTGAAAAGGATTACCGCCTGACCGAGGCAAATGTTTCATTTTCAAACTCGGAATTCGGACACGGCAATGAACACCAAGATATGCTAACTTTACTTTCAAAATCAATCGTTACTTTGGCATATTCAGAAAAACATCCCTACAAAACTGCGGGATTGATTACGCCGGAAATGCGTAAGTTAGTCGATACAAACAATGCCGATACCAGGCATGAATTTGCTTTTTCGTTCCGAATTGATCCTCAATCAAACGTAGCGCTGGCCTTAAAACCTGAAGTTCTACCTTCTCCAATCGGAAGAGATTATTCCGAAGAAGAAAACCGTGAGATTTCCGAAGTTCAGTCAATTTTCCAAAAACTCGGTTATTATACCAAGGTTTGGGGCTACAGCTTTAATAATAGTGAAGTCCTGGAAATAGGATTGGAAGAAGAAAATGCCATATTACGTAAAGTTGCACCTTGGAAAGTCAAAATTCCTCTCAAATTAAGATCCCCGATTGAGAAAACCAGCTTCTGGTCTCCAACAGAAACAGAATAATTTTTAGCTAATAATCGCTTCGACCTTCCATGGCCCTTTGCAGAGTTAATTCATCGGCGTACTCCAAATCTGCGCCCGTGGGCAATCCCCGGCCAATCCGGGTAATCTTGACCTTGGGATTTTGATTTTTAATTTGCCGGGAAATATACATGGCTGTGGCTTCCCCTTCCATGGTCGGATTCGTAGCCAAAATTATTTCTTTGACCTCAGGTCCTGAAGCCCTAGAAACCAGCTGACTAATATAAAGTTCCTCCGGACCGATATTGTTCAAAGGATCAATCTTACCGTGCAGAACGTGATAGACACCTTTGTACCGGCCGTTTTTCTCCAAAGCTAAAACGTCCAAAGGCTCTTCCACCACGCAAATTATCGACTTATCCCGACCGGAATTGGCGCAAATACTGCAAGGGTCTGACTCCGAATCCGAAAAACAGACCGAACAAATTATGGTTCCTTTCTTGAGGTTCTGAATTGAATTAGCAAAGCCATCCAATTCACCTTGCGGAACATGTAGGAGATAAAAGGTCAGACGCTGGGCTGTCTTACTGCCTATGCCCGGCAACTTCTCAAAAGACTCAATTAAATTTTGGATGGCTTTAGGAATTTTCATAACAGAACAAAATATTTCAGCTTTTAAGCCGATCGGCAATAACTTGACTTAAGGACAGAATTTCAAGTTTCGGAAACATTTTTTCGATAGGGACGAAAACCGAATCTGAAACGTACACAGAATTTACTCCGGATGCCTGAAGGACTTTAGGCGCTTCACTGGAAAAAACGGCATGAGTGGCAAAGACATAAAGCTCCTGAACGCCGTTCTTTTTCAAAAGATCAGCTGCTACAGCAATTGTTCCCCCGCTGGAAATCATGTCATCAACAATAATGGCTTTCTTACCGATTTGGCCCGAGAATTTATCGGCCGACACGGCCCCCGTGGTTAAATCCCGGTTTTTTTCGATGACGACATATGGCATGTCCCCAAGCAATTCCGACAAAATCTTTATCCTCCTTATTCCCCCCATGTCAGGCGAAACCAGGAAGGCACCCTCATCCAGACCCTTCTCTTTGATGGTCTTGGCAAAAAGAGGCAAAGCCGAAAGCTCAACAGCCGGAATAGAAAAAGCTTCTCTAATCTTAACTGAATGAAAATCTACTGAAACAACTTCCTTAAGTTCCATCCGGCTTAAAATTCCGGCCACCATCTTGACTGAAACATCTTCGCCCTCACGGAAGATATGGTCTTGCCTTTGGTAACCAAAATACGGCACGACGGCCGTCACGGATTTAGCCCCGCCTCTTTTCAGGGCATCGATAATGAAGAATAACTGCATGTAATTTTCATCGACCGGGGTTGAGGTAGACTGAACCACAACGGTATCCTCATCTACGACACGATCGAGAATCCGGACCCGTTTTTCTCCGTCAGGAAACTCAAACACTTCAAGACCGGAAAGTTTAGTGCCCAAATGTCCGGCAATTCTACCGGCCAAAAGCTGATTGGAAGTTCCGCTGAAAATCTTCATTTACTGTCCCATTCCTCCCAAAAGTCCGCCCAACCCTCCGCCCATTTGCTGGAGTTTTCTGGCTGCAACTTCCTGAGATTTTTTGATCGCTTCGTTAACGGCGTCTTTAATGTCATTGTCAGATTTTCCATTGGAAGAGAGTTCCTTAATTTTCTGGTCACCTGAAATAACAATGCGTACGCCATTCTTTTCTACCACGACTGATTCGGCCTGAAGCTCTTTTTGAATTTGCATGGCCTGCTTGCGCATTTGATTAATTTCCCCCATTTGTTTAAATGGATTCATCATAGATTATTTCACCTCCTTCAAGACTACCTCTATTTTAACATCTTTTTTAGTCACTTCTTTACAGGCATTATTGAGTATTTCCTTGGTTTTTATTTCGTTTAACTTTTCTTTATGAAACTTAAAATTTGTCTGCAATAAAAGTATTTTACCATCATAACTTTTTATACTGCATCCGCGCAAGACCCCGGCTATGGAATAATTATATGTCTTCACTTTATCGATAAGCGCATTCCAGAGAGCATCCTGCTCAGTATATTTTTCCAATTCCTGCTGTGTGAGCTTGGGCTGTTCCGGAGATGCAACCTCAGAGACAACCGGAGCCTTCTTCTCTTCAATTTTTACAGCCCCCTTAGTCTCAGTTACAACAGACGCTTCTTCGGTCTTAGAGATTCCCCAGCCGACAATTACCAATTCCAAAGGAATTTGCGGAAGTACGGCATAACGCTGTTCGCTTTTAGCCTGAGACAATAATTCAATTAATTCTTTGATTTCTCCAATCCCCAATTTCAGATTATCAACCGTTAATGCCGAACTCCCCGACGGAGTTTCCACGCCGAGTTTAAAAAGCAGACTGTTATGCAAAGTTTCAATTAAGCCCTGCATAAAATTCCCCATCTCCGTCCCCTCGTCAGCCAGTTTTTTCGTTACCCCTAAACCATACTTAATATCTTTATTTTCCAAAGCCTTTATAACCTGGGCAATTTTATATTGAGTCCCGGCAATGGAATAATTCTTTTCCACTAAATCTTTAGTGATTTTTTTGTCAAGAGCAATCTGAGTCATTTCTTCCAGAATTTTTACCCCATCCCTGAAGCTTCCGTCCGACAGACCGGCGATGATATTTAAAGCTTCCTTGTCTGCCGAAAGCTTTTCGCTCTTCACTATCCTTTCAAACGAGCGGACCAATTCCTCGGTAGTGGCCTTTTTAAATTGGATATGCAGACAGCGGGACAAAATTGTCGCGGGAACTTTTTGCGGTTCGGTAGTGCAGAGAATAAAAACGACATGACTAGGCGGCTCTTCCAAAGTTTTGAGGAGTGCATTGAAAGCTTCGGTGGTTAACATGTGGACTTCATCGATAATGTAAACTTTCTTGCGGGCGGCCATCGGCGACAACTTTATTTTTTCACGCAAATCCCGAATCTCATCTATTCCCCTATTTGAGGCTCCGTCAATCTCCAGGATATCCATATTCGTGCCGCTCATGATGGACTTACATTGTGAGCATTTGTTGCACGGCTCAACCCCAACCCTATTCTCACAATTCAAAGATTTGGCGACAATTCTGGCGGTGGAGGTTTTTCCTAAGCCCTTGGGACCGGTAAAAAGAAAAGCATGAGAAACATCGGGACTCTTAAGGACACTATAGAGTTTTTCCCTAACCTCACGGCTGTCTAACTCTTCGATTGTTTGCGGACGGTATTTACGATAAAAAACCATAGCTTAGTCATGATTAATGCCCAATAGATGGAGCATGCCATGCTCTACCAGCTCATCTATTTTGTCGTCAACCAGAACTTCTTCTGAAGAGGCGTCTCTAATAACTTGAGGATAGGATATGACAATATCACCGAGCCTTAAGATTTCACTCGGCAAATAGGTCGATTCCCCCTCAGATAAAGGAAAAGACAAGATATTCCGGGTTTTATCTTCACCCTTATATTTCTTGCTCAAAGCGCGCATCTTTCTGTCTCCAACGATGGCTACGGAAACCTCGACCGGACCCTTAACTTCGTGTTCCGCTATAACTTTGGATATGACTTTTTTGATACGCTTTCGATTGACCCTATATCGGCTTTCGACAAAAATGGGGATTTGTATTTCTTCCATATTAAGCCCACATCTCCTTGGCACGTCTGGCGTCTTCTTTTTTCTGCTTTCGTGCTAATGATGGCTTCAAATGAAAAGCGCGTCTCTTGGCCTCAGGAATAATTCCTTCATTCATGACTTTTCTTTGAAATTTCCGGATCATCGTATCATCGCTGTCTCCGGGCATTCTTTTAACTATTACTGGCATAAAATAAACACCTCCTTAAAAAATCAAGGCTAAAATTTTAACTTTCGCCTTTTGATTCACCTTAGTATTTTACTCCAAACCCAAAATAGAGTAAATAGCTAAAATCATTACATCGAAACAGCCTTACCCAGAGGACCGACCAGATGAAGATGTAAGTGGTTAACGACCTGAGCTCCCCCGCCATTAATGGCAATTCTATATCCCTTATCGCCCAGTTTTTCCTGAGCAATCATTTTTGAAACGACTTTTGTCAGTTTAAACATTAATTTTTCATCAACAGACATGATATCCTTGACATGCTTTTTGGGAATAATCAACAAATGGACCGGCTTTATCGGGTGGATATCGGGAAAAACCATGACGTCGGAGTCTTGATAGACAAAGTCTTTGGCGATTACGCCGTCTCTAATTTTGCAGAAGATACAATCAGTCATAAGTTAAATCTTCTCCAGAACCTTAATTATCTCCGAAACACTCAGCTTACTTGGCCTCATTTTCGGATTCTTGGCCGAACCGTTTAAAAGCATCTTTTTCCCAACATGCAGATACCATGTCGCCTCCGGATCGAGTTTCCGCAGCTCTTCATAAGCTGCAGTCAAATCAATATTTGTCTTGCCGTCTGATGGTATGCCCTTAATTCTGACATAGCCTTTCCGGGGGTCTTTTCTGACAACAATGACATAGCCCATTTTTTGAGCCAATTTAATCACCGTATCGTTGAGAATTTCAAAGCCGATGCCTTTGCCGAAACGGGTGTCAAATTTCTGACCGTTGTCGGCGATTTCCCTCTCGGCCCAGATCCGGTTTTCAAATTCATGTAAAATGGCATCCAGACACTGACTGACAAAATCGACATAACGGTCATCCTGATTCGGATACTCAAACTTTAAGCCCTCCAGAATACCGATAAGATCAAATTCATGATAGTCAGCCGTCGGATCCTTTCTAAAGACTTCCTTGAAATGGTCAACGTCTACGACCACCAGGACCATACGGGACAGGGCCTCAATTCTATCTTTTATTTTCTCCGTTTCGGGAGATTTAAATTCGCTGTTTTTTCCCCTAACATAATCCCAGGTCAAACTGGCACCGCAAACCTTGTCCGAGGAAGTCTGGTGATGATCCAAAGGCCCCAAACCGGTATCAACATGAATTACTTCGTCCTCTTCAATTTTTTCAATCGGAGAAACCTGATCCTTATTTTCCCATTTTCCGCCGTCAATCCTCGTCCCTGCCTGGACAAATTTAACTACGGAATCTGCCCAATCCGGCAAAAACTTTTTTATCAGCCAAACCGAGGTAATAGCGTCCATGTCAGGAGAAGTGTGGGTGACGACAATTTTCATACGACTAAGTATACAGCAGTTGGTCCCCACTTGACAAATAATTCAAAATAAAAGACTATATTATTAAGGTATGGATCCACAAAAACTTGCCCAATTAGATCCCAAAATAAGAGAACAATATGAGCGTGTCATGGGCACGGCAATTCCTCAGGCTTCAGCCCAGCCGGCTCAACCGTTAGGCACAACTACACCCCCACAGCCTCAAACAAATTTTGCCGCTCCTCCAGTAATGCCAATGAAAAAGAAAGGCAGCTCAATCATGCCTGTTTTATTTGCCATTGTCGGAATAATATTTCTCATAATCTACACTCTCTTCTGGACCAAAATCTTTAACGTTAAGCTCCCCTTCCTACCCTAAATCGTTGACAAAAGATTTTCATTGTTATATTATCCGCACATGACAAGCGAGACATTAGAAGCAAAAGGATTCAGATGGCCAAAGGTAATAAATAGAAAGACAGTCGGACTGACAATGACGGCAATCGGTATAGCTTCATTTTCCGCAGGAATGGTAGATTCTACGGCCGCAATCAATCAGATGAGCAAGCAAGTAAACGGTACGTATCCCCCCGTATCTAACCATGAGCTTACTATAGCCAGAAATGAAATTACCGTTTTTGACCAGGAAATTAATCTGTCACTTGAGCGGAATGGTAATTTATCTTCAGCTTTAACAAATACAGAGACAGCCGAATTAAGTAAAGACCTTAAGATAGTCTCCCAGGAGAATGAAAGAAACAAGTATTATGATCAATTGAATAATTCGTACATAAAGTCTACCAAGGGAATACGAGATGCTATCGGAACTCTAGGAGGTTATGCAATGGCGACGGGAGGGATTATTATGCTTGGGCTGTCTCTAGGAAGGAAGAAAAGATCTTAATTTCAAGGAGAAAATATTATGAGACCGGAATCGAATATAACAATAGGCGCACTACAAAGAAAGGCTTATATCAGGGAAATCTTGGCCAATCCTACTAATATTTCAAGGCAAAACATTGAGGCATACAAAGAAAGATCAGCTGAGGCAGTTTTCAGGCAAACCCTTATTCCCTCTGCCACCTCTTTAAGAAATAAAAACTTTGCCGACCCGACAGCGGTTCAACGGGAAATAGACAGACTGGATAATCTTCCGAAGGAAAAACTGATGGCTGAAATTCTGGAAAAGACTAAACAGGAAGCCAAACGACTAAAGATTCCCGCAAACGCTTAATTACTCCTTCTTGATTGGTTATGGCCTATAGCACTTGACATTCGTAAACTATTGCGTTAAAATACCATCTCATGAACAAAAAAGAAGTGAATATAGTATTTGAGACAGACAATCAGTCTTTTTCAATAACGACCAAAAAAACAGAAAAAGAAGTATTTCCATCCCTTGAGGATGCTATAACTGCTAAGGAAGCGGAAAAATTCAGACAAAAGGTATTGGTTCCCGCCTTATGCTATTTGACTGGCTTCGCATGTGAGGTTGCAGGAGGGGCAGGTATTCTCATAGGCACTGTTTCGAGAAGACCGATAGAGCAGATTATTTTATTCCCCATAGGATTGACTGTCGCTACGATAGGTGGCAGAATTATTGGCAAAGCGTGGTCAGATTCCAGAGAAGAAAAGGTGAAAACAATCGAGAAACAACTTACCCTTCTTAATTCACACAAAAAAATAATAAGGTAATATTCCGTCAGTAAATTATTGACTTCTCCGGGAGAGACTTAACAGGAAGAAAAAAACTGAAGCTTAACTTAAACGCTTAACTATCTCATCCAGACTTAGAAGCTCGGATTTATCGGATTTCCTTTCTTTGAATTCAATCTTGTCCCCGTTCCTTTTGCTGACTACCAGGCGAACCGGAATACCGATTAAGTCAGCATCGGCAAATTTGGCTCCGGCCGAAACCGTTTCCCTATCGTCCCACAAAACTTCAATTCCGTTTTTTTCTAAAGTAGAATTTACTTCCTGAACAAATTTTTCCGTCGTTGAATCCTCGATGTGAACTAAATGGACATCGAATGGGGCTACTTCCTTCGGCCAGATAATTCCCTTCTCATCATGATGAATTTCTACAATCGCTCCTACGGCTCTGGTCAAACCGATACCGTAACTGGCCAGCCAAACCGGCTGCCTCTTCCCGTCTTTATCCGTAAAATTGACGTTCATTTTCTCCGAATAATATGTGCCAAGCGGAAAAATATTTCCGACTTCAATTGCTTTGGCTTTTTTTAAAGGCGTCTGACATATTTTGCATTTCTCTTCCTTGGTCTCAACTTCTACATTGGCCGAGAAGTCTCCCGTCGGGCAATAGATAATTTCGTCTTCCCCGCTATCGGCAATTACCTGGAACTCATGGGTAAAATTCTTGGTGAAGACTCCTCCGCTGGCCTGAGTTATAAGGGCATCAAGCCCCATTCTTTTGAAAATTTTAAGATAGACTTTTTTAATTTCCATATAATACTTAAGCATGTCAGCTTCCGAGACATGAGCACTGTATAAATCCTTCATCAGGAATTCGCGACCACGCAATATTCCCGATTTGGCTCTTTTTTCATCTCTGAATTTGGTGGAAAAATGATAAATTTTTACCGGGAAATCTTTGTAGCTTGAAACGTGTTTTCTGATTAAATCCATAACTATTTCCTCATGGGTGAAAGAAAGAGCAAACTCCTTGTCATCTTTTTTAAATTGATACATCACTTCTTTCGCGCTGTCCCAGCGGCCGGTTTCATTCCAGATTTCTTTGGGGTGTAAAAGCGGCATTAAAATTTCTTCTGCTCCGGTAGCATCTATTTCTTCTTTGATAATCTTTTCGATCTTTTTCTCAACCCTTCGGCCTAAATCCAAAAGTGTGTAGGAACCGGTCATCATCTTGTCGATGAAGCCGCCTCTTAAAAGTAGCTTGGCATTGACGGCTACCTCATCTTTAGGGACGTCCTTAATTGTCTTGCCGAATAGCTTTGAATATCGCATAGGAAAAGTATAGCATATTTCAAAAACCCAGACCCTGTTCCATTTTCCAGAGGTTTATAGTATAATTCCGATTCATGACAAATGCTGAAAGAGGCCCTATTTATATGCTAATCAATAGCAAGACAAACGAAATAAGCGGAGTAGCTCTAAATCCAAAAGTTTTGGAGTTTGATACCTTTAAAAAAATTATAGGGGATGCTGCTACGGATATATCCCTGTGTCAATTTACTTTAATTGGTGATTCACCCAGTAAAATAATATCCAATAATTTACTTAAAGAGATAGGCAAATTGCCTGAAGATAAAAAAGAATCAATGATATCTATCCTTATTGACGCAATACCTAGTAATGTTAATACTGTTATCTTACAACATCCTATTCAAATTACCATCAAAAAACTTTCTGTGCAAGAATTGACCGCCATAGTCGATATTCATAAAGATAATCAGGAAGCTTGGTATAGCATGATAGCGGATTTGCCTCGACCTAAAGGAAAAACAAGATTTCAAACTCAACTAAGCTCCAAAAGCGTAAGAGAGTCAATTGCAACTGAAACAAAAGACCCCCAGGAAGAACTAACAAATACCGAGATTGTAATACAACTCTCCTCTAAATTTTAAAACTAAATTACGCTAGTAGAATTCCAGAGTCAGACATTTGATGCTTCCTCCGCCTTTCCTGTATTCATCCATCGGAATTTCCAGAACCTTAAAGCCATACTTTTCAATATTCCTTTTTAAGGAGTCAGAAATCCCCTGCCCGATAACAACAGTTTTATTTACCACCACCAGATTGCAAGCCATTAATTTATTGTCTTCCGCTGAGACTTCAATCACATTTTTAAATTCGGCTTTGATTTTTGCCAGCCCTTCCTGTGTAAAAGATTCCGGCTTCATCAGCGCCGTCTCCTTATCCAATATCCCCAGACTCATGTCCAAATGATAATAATAAGGATCGACTAATTCAAGATCTATAAATTCAAGGCCTAATTTTTGATTTAAGACATCTTTAGCTTCCCTGTTTGATCTTTTACCCCAGCCGATAAAGAATTTCCCATTAACCGACAGTAAATCACCCTGGCCTTCAAAGAAAATTTCCTGGGGCAAAGAAACAATTTCAAACCCCAATTTCTCAAAATATTCTTTGGCATATTTTGATTCCCCGCGCCTCTGAGGGAACCTAAAATTGGAGACGGCGAATTTGTTACCAAAAGGAGATCCGAGGTTAGCGGCATAAACCATGTCAGGCAAGCCTGCAACCTGAGAAATCTCTAAAACCTCTGCTCCCAAGGATTTATAAGCAGCTTTTAATAAAGCATATTCAACTCTTACTTTCTTCTGATCAACCTTATTCTCTAAATGCATCCAGGGATTTATCTCGTATTCAATATCATAGAAATCAGGCGGACAAAGTAAGATTTTTTTCATAAATTAAGCTAAAAGTTTCTTCAGAGCGTGAACGGTTGAGGCCTCCTTAAGATGAGTCTTGAGTCTTTTGGCCTCGTTGTAGATATTATCAAAGGCTAATTCCATAATCCCCTCAATCATCTTTAACGTCTCATCTTTAGTATATTTCTTGTTCTCAATATTTTGCTTCCATTCGATATATGAACCCGTCACTCCGCCGGCATTAGCCAGAATATCCGGCACGATGATGACGCCTTTTGAAGTCAAATATTCATAGGCTTCATATGAGACCGGTCCGTTAGCCATTTCGACAATAATTTTAGCCTTTATCTTTTTCATGTTTTTGAAATTTATGACATTCTCAAAAGCCGCCGGCACAAGAATATCGACCGGCAGTTCTAATAGCTCTTCATTGGAAAGAGGTTTACCTTTGGCCAAATCGCACACTCCGCCGATACAATAACAACCGGCGACCATGCCTTTTTCCTTTTTGCATTTTAAAACTAGCGAGATATCCAAAGCCTGAAAACGGTGATTTTTTTCAGTTATAGCCCCTTTAGAATCCGAGACGGCTACAACCTTAAAACCGCTGTCGGAGGCAAACTGACAGAAATATTGGCCGACATTACCGAAGCCCTGAACGGCAACGGTCTGGGTTTCCGGCTTTAAACCTAATTTAGCTACCAGCTCCTTTAAAACGACTACCCCACCAAAGCCGGTCGCTTCTGTTCTGCCCGCCAAACCATGGTCTTTATCGGACTTGCCCGTAAAAGTGGCATAGAGCAAATTCTCAGGTAAGGAGCTTTTTCTTTCACGACTTATCTTAATGTATTCGTCAACCATCCAACCCATAATCTTAGGGTTAGTATTAACATCCGGCGCCGGCACATCTTTGTCTGCCCCGATGACATCAAAGATAGCTCTGACATAGCTTCTGGAAAGGCCTTCCAGCTCTGATTCAGTCAGAGTTTTCGGATCGACAATAATGCCGCCCTTGCCCCCGCCATAGGGCAAATCAGCCACTGCGCATTTCAGGCTCATCCACAAAGATAAAGTCATGACTTCCTCCTTGGTAACGTTCGGGTGGTATCTAATTCCCCCCTTATATGGCCCTAACTTATTGTTCTGCTGGGATCTGAAGCCTTGAAAAACCTTCGTAGATCCGTCTTTTAATTTTACCGGGACTTTAACTTCCAAAACCCGGTTAGGCTGCAAGAATTCTTCGACTTTAGCTTGATCGAGGTTAAACTTTTTGGAGATACTAAGGATGGATTTTTTAGTTTCGGAAAAGATATCAGTCATAATTTAATAAATAAAATTATATGTTATCCAATTAGCCTAAGCAATAAGAGAAATACTATTATCCAACATTACTGCCGGATGGAACTTTCTTCTGGGGTTTTAAAAGCACAACCTTGCCATTAGCTCCAATGGCTAAAATCATTCCCTGACTCTCAACGCCCCTAATCATTCTGGGTTCAAGGTTAACCACAAAGGGAAACGATTTTCCAATCAATCCTGAAGGAGTATAGAATTCGGCAATGCCTGAGACAATCTGTCTGGTTTCATCGCCGAAGTCAACTTTGAGCTTGAGCAATTTATCTGTTCCTTCTATCCTCTCTGCCTCTACTATAAGACCAATACGTATCTGCAGTTTTTTGAAATCTTCAAAAGTTATCATACTTTACTTAATTCTAGCAAAATCCCCGTCTAAAATCACCGGTTTCATTATCGAGACCTCATGCGCCCACCGGGCTTCATGATAAGAAGGCAACTGATTAAATAAGAATATTTTCTTGCCCAAGCAGTAAGCCAAACCGATCTCCATTAAAGTCGAGATACCGATATATCCCTCTACTCCATTCTTATTCAGATTTAAAACTAAGATTCCGTCACTCTTGGCCAGAAGGTCATAACACTTCCTGATCGTATCATCAGTCTGACAAGCCTTATGGCTGGCATCTAAATCCTCAACCAAGCCGGAATCAGACAGATGAGTATCGATATCGCAAGGCAAAAAAACGGTATGTCCAAGCTTCTTCAATTCAGCCTGTACTTCCTTCATCCTCAAAGCAAAGGCCATACTGCCGCAAATCATTATCTTCATATGTTTTCCTCCCGCATATGCCAATACTCCCTGAGAGATTTAATCTTTTCCCCGACTATTTCTAAAATCGCGGCCTCTCTAAGGTAGATTCTTTTTTTCTTCCTGTTGTTAATAAAGTCTGCGTCCCACTCGGCAATAGTAGCATTGCCGTCAATATAAAAATTTAACAATTTAAAATGAACATCCGACTGCTCAGCTACCACCTTGTCCTGCCAATATTTTTTAATCTCGGCAGAGCCGATAAAAGATTTTTCAAAACAGTTTTCAGAATAAATACCATCCGGAGTAAAAATGGAGACTATCTTTTCCGGATCCCGGGTTATCCAGGCGTCGGCATAGACGGCTAAAATTTCCTCAACTGTTTTCCTATCCAAAGCTTTTGCGTCCATAATTTTATTATACTAAATAATTAATTAAATTCGCTGGGAATGCCAATATTCACGAAGTGACTTAATCTTACCACCGACCACCTCCAAAATTTCTACCTCGCGAAGATGGATTCTTTTCTGCTCTTTACTGTTGAAAAAATCTGCTTCCCATTCAACAATGGCAGTCTGATTGTCAATATAGATATTCAGTAATTTAAAATGAATGTCAGACTGATCCCCCGCAATTACCTTTTGCCAATACTTTTTAATCTCGGCTGTACCGACAAAAGGCTTTTTGAAAAAATATTCAGAATAAGTAGCATCCGGAGTAAAGATTGTGACAATTTTTGCCGGATCCCTGGTTTTCCAGGCATCAGCATAAACAGCATAGAATCTCTCAACCGTTTTTTTGTTCAAGCTTTTTTCTTTCATGAGGACTGTAAGTATACAGTAAGGGAGCCTATTTAACAAACAGCTTACCGACGTCTTTAAAGGTAATTAGGGCCATCAGGGCTAAGAGAACTATCATCCCTATCGTATGAACTACTGATTCAAATCTTTGATTGACCTTTTTGCCCGTGACAGCTTCGATTAAAATAAAGAACAGCCTTCCCCCGTCCAGGGCCGGCACCGGCAAGATATTGAAAAAAGCTAAAGAAATGGACAGAATACCGGCCAGATTTAAGAGTCCTAATATTTTTTCTTTCAGATCTTTAATCTCCAAAATACTGCCCGTAACGGAGGCTATACCGACCGGTCCGGAAACACCTGCGCTTAAAGGCGCAGTGGTATGCTTTTCAAAGGAAAGCTTAATCAATTGTCCGACAACACTCAAATTGTAGGCCATCAGATTTATGGGATGAGTGATGCCTGAGAATATTCTCTCTACCGGTGTCTTATAATTTAACTGTGCAGTCGAGACGGCATATAATCCGACTCCTAAAGCTCCCTGATTCTTCGGCGGCTTTAAGCGCGGGGTAACGGCAGTTTTGTGGATTACACTTGAGTCTAAATTGGTCCAGGCAATTTCAATCGGGTGGCCTTTATTGGCATTGACGATACCGACAAATTGTTCGGCTGTTTTCACTGCCACTCCGTTAACGGATATCACTTCCGTTGAAGCCCTCAGGCCCTGTTTTTCGGCCGGAGAACCCGGAGCAATTTCGGAAAGAACGACCTCCTGAATATTAGTCTGATTGACACCGATAAATTTGAAGTCTGAAATAAGCGGAATGCTGTCTTTAAATCCGGAGATGCCCAGAAAAGTATAAAAGATGATGATGGCTAAAAGCGCATTCATGACCACTCCCGCCACAATCACGGCTGCTCTTTGCCAGGCCGTTTTGGCAAAAAACGCCCTGTCCAAGTCTTTACTTAAAGCCTTTTTCTTAGTTAAATCTATCTTGCCTCCACCAGCATCATCTTCTCCATACAACTTGACAAATCCGCCAATCGGCAGCCAATTGAGCGAATAAACCGTTTCTCCACTTTTAAAAGAAAACATCCGGGGAGGAAAACCAAAACCGAACTCTTCCACCTTAATGCCGAATTTTTTGGCCACAAAAAAATGGCCGGCCTCATGGACTATCACCAAAACCGAAAGAATTAACAGAAAAACAATAATTGTAACAATCATAAGTTAAAGGGGTATGAAACTAAATTTGCATTAACTCTTGCTCTTTCTTGTTTCCCATTTCGTCGACCGGAACCATGACTTCATCGGTTATTTTCTGAATCTCTTTGTCCAGGGTAAACATCTGTTCTTCCGAGATATCTTTATCATTGTGCTGTTTACGGATGATATTTCTGGCGTCCTGCCTGATCTGACGGATGGCAATCCGGCCGTTTTCCAATTTCTGCTTCATGAGCTTAATTAATTCCTGTCTTCTTTCCTGAGACAACGGCGGAATTGAAATCCGAATAACGTTCCCGTCCGATGAAGGTGTCAGGCCGATATTGGCTTCCATTATCCCCTTCTGAATTTCCCCCGCTATCGAGGGGTCAAACGGCTGCAAAACGAGAGTCTGAGGATCTGAGGCGGCAATTGTAGCTAATTCTTTGATTCTTAATCTTTGGGCCCCGGCATAGACGCTGACAACCACATTTTCAACCAAGGACGGCATAGCCCGGCCGGTTCTGACGGTACTCAAGTCTTCCTGCAAGGCAAACAAAGCCCTTTGCATCTTCTGGCGCATTTCCGAAACAGTATTATCCATAAACTGGTACTAGATTAGCAAAAATATGAAATTTAAGCAATGATGTACATCACGGTTCCTATCACTGCTTCGCCTAGCGAGCGAGAAGAAAACAAACCATCTGACTTTGGCAACCAAAAATATGAGCTATAGCTTTATTTCTTTTTCCGTACTTCCATACGGAACACTTTTAAATTACTTTCTTTTTTTGTATCTCCTTCTTTTTTAGCCATCTCTCTCTGCTGAATAGCTCTTTCGGTATAATACGTTGTTGTTGGATCAATTATTTCCTCAGTCGTGTAGCACGGACTTGGCCCCGTGTCTAGTCCGAGCTTATTCATTAAGGATCCATCTAAATCTAGCCAGCTATCTCTGCTCAAGAGTCTTTTAATCCAATTCAATCGTTGTTGTTTTTCTGTAATTGCTAAAATACCGCCTGGCTTTAAAGCCCTACATGCCTCCTCAAGAGTGTGAACATAGAGCTCTGTGTAGGCCGTGCCAAATAGATTCCAGCCTAATTGTTGGCTCATATTTGTTCTTGAAGGCATACCTTTTCCGTCGGGATCGGTAAGAGGTGTGTATAAAAAATTCATTTCGACTCTATCCATTGAATTATCCTGAAAAGGAATATTTAAATTAGGGCTTAGTATTCCTTGGATAAAATGTAAATTTGGAATGTCATGAGAAAGCTGCTTTGAGGTTTCATGAGGAATATTTCTATCAAAAACTATATACTCTCCCTGTGGGTTTTGTTTTGAGAGCTGAACGGCTCTCAAATTAGACATTATCTCAAAATCGCTCCATATATCTGGCCCACCTCCTATGTCTAATAATCTATATTTTTCGATTGTTGCCATGTTCTAGGGATAGAAGATATCATAGGCATGATGCCGTTGTCAAACTATAAGACAGTAGCTCCGCCTAGTTAGCGCTTTAAACCTATTTTCTTAAGTTGAGATAACTCCAAATTACAATTGCCACTATTTCAATAAGACTAATCAAAAATACCATCAGACCAAGCGAGTGTATTCTTGAATGTATTCCATTGTTCTTAATCGCATAAAACAACACGAAATTATTGACGGAGATAACAATTACGGCAAAAATGATAAGTCTGGTCATGAGATCCATAAAGACATTGTCCTCTCAACTCAAAAAGAAGTCAATTTTAAGGTTAAATGCTGGGATGACAAACATTGTTAGGACCTATTTTAATTCATCCAATATAACCGGGACCTTCACATCCTTACCGCTAAAATGTCCTTGGTTATTTTTAATTATCAATTTGCCAGCTAATTTTTCCGCTAAATATTTGGCGTGGTCAAGCGGACAATAAGGATCATCGTCGGAATGAATAAAAATAAATTCTTTTGCCTTTTTTTTAATTTTTTCAAAATCAAAGGGTTTTAGAAATAATTCTTTTAGCGAATCCCATCCCAAATCGTTCATAAACGAACCAACTAAAAAGCATTTATTAACAGTTATTTTCCCCGGTAGTGCTCCTAATAGCCCAAGAACCTCTACCGCTCCCGATGAATGACCAACTATTATAGATTCCTTATTAAACTCCCAATCTTTGTTGGAAAAAATAAATTTATTATATCTTTCAATATTGGGTTTTTCTGCATGGGGTAAATTGGGAACCCAGACTTTATAGCCTAATTTTTCTAATTCTGTTTTAAGCCAGGGAAACCAGTTGTCGGAAGAGTTAGAATCGGTGCCATGAAGAATCAAAGCGTTTTTCATTTGAGGTAATTATATCACGAGCTGTTTTTGAGGCTAAAAATAGATTATTCTCCCCCGACGGATATTTAGATATATCCAATTAAAAAAGCGATGCCGATAAGAATTAAAATGATTGCCTCAAGTTCTTCGCTCCACTTTTCGAATTTTTTGCCAAGAATACTCCCCAATTCAAGTCCGACAAGAGACATTAAAACACTCATGCCGGCGATAATGCAGGCGGCAAGAAGAAGAGCAATATGATAAAAACTTAAAGCAAATCCGACAATCAAGTTGTCCAGACTTAAAACCAGACCAAGCAACAAAAGGTGTCTAGTATCAAATGAACGTTTTGGTATGCCAAACTCTTTAGACTTTACGGATTTCCAAAAGACGTAAATTCCGGTCAAGAGAAGCAGAATCCCCCCAATATATCGCCCGGCATCCGAAGCGACATTAGCCAGCGACCGTCCCAAAAGAATACCTACTATTGGCATTACTCCTTCAAACAAGCCAAAGATAATGGCTATTTTTGTCCTAAGACGCGCATTTACCCCAGAAAGACCAATGCCAATGGAAGCGGAAAAGTTAGATAATCCGATTGAAAAACTGGCCAAAATAAAACCTAACATATAAAAAGTATAGCAGAACTTAGCCCCTCCTCCCGGATCGCACTAACTCCAACGCTAATTCGAAGATCATGAAAAACTCTTTAGATTTCTCTAATTACTTCAAAACCCCTTATGCTTCCTATGACGGCAAAGGCTATTATTTTTCCTTTTGGATGGAGCAATTCTTTTACTTTTATGGCAGCTTCATGAAGCGTTGCTCCCGAACCGACCGCATCATCAATCAACAAGACGTTATTGGGCATAAGGGCCGACTTATTGACATCGATAAATATCGTATTTCTGGCATTATCGATTCTTTCCGAAAGTTTAGAAAGTGATTTCTGAGAGACAATAACCTCTCCCGTATAGGCTTTTACGAAAGATATCTCGGGAAGATGAATTTTGAGCCCTTCTTTAAGCTCACTCATAAGCTGTACTTTTCTCTTCACGCTTGGAGGGATATATCCGATGGCATCAATTTTGTACTCTTGCAAAATACGATCAATAATCGGTTTTACTTGTTTAATAATGCCACTGATGATATCTCTATTCTGGGATATTTTTGCATACAGAACCATTTGTCCGAGTGCTGTCTTACCAAACTTCTCGAGACTGTAAAAATCCTTATACAAGAGCTTATCAATTGCGCTCTGTTCAAAGGTTGAGCGCTCCTTGGCTTTTGTCGCATCAATTGATCCGTCCCTGCGGATAAACTTATCCGCCGCACTTCGTACTTTGATATACTCATGAGCAAGAGAAAGCAAATATTTTTCCTGATGTATTGAGTTTACCCACCGAATAAATCCTTCTACTCCTTTAAGAAGTTCTCCTGTCGGACTAACATAAACATAATTTCTATCTATAAAATCCGCCACTTCTTCTGGCAAAGACGTAAGATTAGGCTTTTCTTTTGTTTTTATGACATAGAAAACAGTTGGCGGCTTACCCACCCTCACAATCTCTCCCTTAGCCATCAGCTTATTAAGCTGCCTATGCACGGCTGCGTTGGTTATGCCTATATCACGGACAAGATCAATAGCCTTAGCCTGTTTGTTTGTATATATGTAGCCGATAATTCTGCCGGCAGTATCAGTAGTCATAGTATATAGTATACACTATACTGTATACCATGTCAACAAAGACACTCTTAAGAACATTTTTAATTACGAATTGATGCTAAAAGAGGAATTATTCTCCAACTTCAAATCTTTGAAATCTTTTAACGACGATGTTCTCCCCTAACTTGGCAATGGCTTCCTTAACCATACTCTCAATTGTTCTAGAGCTGTCCCTGATATATTCCTGGGCTAATAACTCTTTAACGTCTTTCGGACTCATGGCGGCAATCTGCATCCCGATCTCGTGAACCAAAGTCTTAAAGACATCGTTCCGAGCGACAAAGTCAGTCTCACAAGAAACTTCGACCAAAGCGCCTACTTTACCGTTTTGATGAATATATGCTTCGACTATTCCCTGGGGTGTTTCTCTGGTTGATTTCTTGGCGGCTTTTTCCAAACCGCTTTTTTCCAAGATATCCAAAGCCTTTTTATAATCATTCTTTGACTCATCCAAAGCCTTCCGGCAGTCTGCGATTGAGACCAAAGTTTCGTTCCGAAGTTTCTTAAGAAGTGCTATATCCGCCATATTATTTTTTTACTGTCTTAACTACTTTTTTAGCTTTGACTGTTTTTTCTGCTTTTACGGCTTTTTCTACAATAGCCTTCTTCGCGGCTTTAATGACAGCTTTTTCAGCCTCTTTTTTGGCTTTTTCAGCTTCCTCGGCTGCTTTTTTATCGGCTATTTCCTTAGCTTTTATTCCTTCTTTTCGGCCTTCAATCCAGGCATCGGTAATGTAACTGACGATAAGCTTGATTGAACCGATGGCGTCGTCATTGGCCGGAATTGGATAATCAATAATGGCCGGATCGGCATTAGTGTCAACAATAGCGACAGACGGAATATGGGTGGCAATAGCTTCTCTGACGGCCAAATTCTCTAAGTGAGAATCGATAATAAACAAAGCATCGGGCTTCTTGGTAATCTTGGCTACTCCGCCATAAAGTTTTTCTAATTTATTCTTCTCTTTTTCCCATCCGCCGACCTCTTTTTTGGTATATCTGGCTTTGACTTCATCATCCTGAAGATCCGTGACGTAATCGGCGTACTTCTTGAAATTCTTAGAAACTTCCTGGAAATTAGTTAAAAGTCCTCCAACCCAACGGTTAGTAATATAGAAAAGATTTTCATCATTGGCTCTTTGAACTTCTTCCTGAACTATTCCCTGAGCTTGTCTCTTGGTTCCGACAACGACCATCACTCCGCCTCTAGCGGCTAAACCCCTAACAAAGGCCGCGGCTTCTTCTAAACCTTCTTTTGTCTTGGCTAAATCAATGATGTGGATATTGTCGCGTTCCTCAAAAATAAAATCGCGGGCTTTGGGGCTGGATCTGGTCACTTGATGACCGAAATGGCAACCGGCTTCTAATAATTCTTCTAAGGTTATTTCTCTCATATTAAATCCTTTATCCTCCATTCAGCATTTTCCCCGAAGGGACAGGATTTAAAACTGAATGTGTGCTGTGTACTGGACTATCAAGTCCAGCATTATCACGAAATTATAGCAAAATAAAATGACAAAAACAAGAGTCTTTATGGCTCAAAACCGTTGACAAAAATACTCAAAAAGTGTATATTTCCGATAAGACCTACTGCCGTATTTATTCAGTTACCCCTATTTATTTATTTCTTATGATAGAAAAAAAATCAAAATTTGGACTGGTTAATCCCGATGGCAGTCCCTACATGATTAAGGAACGGGAAAAAACCTTACTTAAGCGCGTACTCTTAATTAATCCTAATCACGGAGGCAGCGAAGGCTTTCAGGTGCCGGCCAGAACCGAACCTCTGGGTCTGGAATATGTCGCCGGAGCCATCACCGATATCGTTGAGGACGTCAGAATTCATGACGACAGCGCAGAGCCGGGAGGCTGGAAAGAAGAAATAAGACAACATCCGCCTGAATTCATCGGCATCAGCTGCAACTACACCGTAGCCATACCGGAAGTAAAAAGGCTAGCCAAGGAAATAAGAAAAATGCTGGGAAAAGATATCCCGATAGTTATCGGCGGACATGCCGTCAGCTTAAAGCCGGACGAAATGTTCATCAAGGAGGTAGACGCCATCGTTATCGGTCAGGGAGAAAAGCCCTTCCGCGAAGCAATCGAAGAATACGCCAAGACTCATTCCTTTGAGCAGGTCGAAAATATTTATTATCGAAATAAAGACAATGAGTTCATTTCTAATGTCAGACCGTATGAAATATTAGAAAAAGATAAGCGAACTAAATTTAGCTCTCCCTACATGACCGAATTGCCCGAGCCCAGAAAAGATCTGGTCGACCGTTTCCGTGAATCATACTATTTGCTTTACTATCCTAATCCTCAGATATTAAGAACTGCCGACGGCTGTACTAACCAATGCATCTTCTGCTCCAGTCATAAATTCAACAAAGAAATGTACCAATCCGAATCTGCCGATCAAACAATCAAAAAGCTTCAGGCAATTCCCGACAAGAGTTATGTAATGTTGCCCGATGACTTTGCTTTTTACGACACTAAAGCCTGGAATAAAATTGCCGACTATCTGATCGAGACAAAAAGTAAACGGCGTATTTGGGCACAAACCAGAGCCGACTTCATTGTCCACAATGAAGCTCTGATTGAAAAATTGGCTCTAGCGGGACTGGATATGGTTTTGGTCGGCTTAGAGTCATTTGATAAATCGTACCTTAAAAAAGTCGGCAAAGGCGAAGAGGTAATTCAAAACATTAAAGATAACTTTGAGGCAATGAGAATTCTTAAGAAATATAAAATCGGACTCTGGGGAGCACAAATTCTTTTCCCGAACTTTAAAAAGGAAAACTTTATAAATCTGGCTGATATTAACAATGAAAAAAAAGTGGAGTCTCCTCAATTTGCTATCTATACTCCCCTGCATGGAACGGAATTATATAAAAAACTACTGGCATCAGGAAAACTGACAGGTCACGAGAATCCAAGAAGGTTTGATCTTTTCTCCTCTGTGCTTAGAACAACAAGGATGTCAAAGGGGGAATTCTACGCCTGGAGAGATTGGCTATATAATCACACCGGAAGCATGTCGCAAGAAAAACTAAAACAGGACGTCAGAGCAGACTTAACTACTTGGGAGCATATCAGAGACTTTATGGACCGACAAAAACAGGCTTACAATACTGAAAGCGACAGATATAAAAAATATATTCCGGAGGCATATAAACCAAAAGATTATCCTAAAGCGATCGAGATCTTCAGCGATGAGAAAGCTAAAAAAGAGGAAATTTAGAACAGAGTTTTTTCACTTCTTTGGCAATAGATAAAAGTTTTTTATTCTTATAAACCTCGCCCTTAAACTTCTTCCAGAATTCTTTTCTCTCTTCTTTGTCGTTGGGCAAAGGGTGATTTGAAACTTCACTGACGGCTTCATTTATCCATTTAGCAATTTTGACCATTTCTTTTTCTTTCATTCCGCGGGTGGTAATAGCCGGTGTCCCCAGTCTTATGCCTGAAGGATAAAAGGGCGGCATTTTGTCATTGGGCACTCCATTTTTATTAACCACAATTCCGGCCACTTCTAAGGCTAAAGCGGCAACTGAGCCGTTAACTTTTTTGTTCGATAGGTCAATCAACAAAAGATGATTGTCCGTTCCCCCGCTGACTAGGTCAAAGCCATAACCGGTCAGCTCGCGGGCTAAAGCTTTGGCATTTTTAACGATTTGCTGTCCGTACTTTTTAAAAGCAGGAGTACTGGCTTCTTTGAGAGCAACGGCAATGGCGGCTGTCTGATTATCATGCGGTCCGCCCTGGAGTCCGGGAATAATGGCCGTATCAATTTTCTTAGCCAAATCGGGATTCTTCTTTAAACCTTTATCGGTAACCATAATCAGGGCACCCCTTGGACCGCGCAAAGTTTTATGTGTCGTAGTTGTGACAATGTGGGCAAAA